>JGI26086J50260_1000334_pt1 | contig 30948 bp, 29 predicted proteins | sample SaaInl3SG_22_DNA_FD_50260 | JGI IMG/M metagenome (IMG submission 50260)
GACGATTTAAGACGTGAGGACTGGTTGTCTATGTATGTCAATGCAATTGCAGAGGAATTTGATCCGCATACATTTTATTTTGCACCTCAAGATAAAGACCGTTTTGACGCTCAAATGTCTGGAAAATACGAAGGAATTGGGGCACGCCTCCAAAAACGTATGGATGAGATTAGTATTACAGAGCTCATTTCTGGAGGATCTGCTTGGCGACAAAACAAGTTAGAAGTTGGCGATGTCATTTTGAAAGTCCGTCAAGAAGACGAGTTAGAAGCTGTCAATGTGGTGGGAATGCGTTTGGATGATGCTGTAAAACTCATCAAGGGTCCAAAAGGAACAAATGTAATTCTAACGCTTAAAAAAGTGGATGGCACAGTTGAAGATTTAAGCATTCCAAGAGATGAAATTGAACTTGAAGAAACCTATGCAAAATCGACAATTGTCGAAAAAGATGGTGCAACATTTGGAGTTATTAATTTGCCTAAATTCTATATTGATTTTGAAGACATTAACAGTAGAAATGCTGCAACAGATGTTAAAAAAGAAATTCAACATTTGAAGGCTGAAGGCATGCAAGGACTCGTTTTGGATTTGAGGGGTAATGGGGGCGGTTCTCTAAGAACTGTGGTTGATATGGGAGGTTTATTTATCAAGGAAGGGCCGATCGTTCAAGTGCGTTCTACAGATAATGACAAAGAAGTCCTAAAAGATATGGATCGCTCCATTGAATGGGACGGCCCACTTGTTATTTTAGTCAATGAATTATCTGCTTCAGCTTCCGAAATTTTAGCTGCTGCTATGCAAGATTATAAACGTGCGATTGTGATAGGTAGCAAACAAACGTACGGAAAAGGAACGGTGCAAAACATTGTTGATCTGAACCGTATGATTCGAAGTAATACTAATGGTGATATGGGAGCATTCAAGTTTACAACTCAAAAATATTACCGTATTAATGGGGGATCAACCCAACTTGAAGGGGTTAAAAGTGATGTTGTCGTTCCAGACCGTTATAGTTATATCGATATTGGAGAGAAAGACCAGGACAATCCATTAAAATGGGACGAAATTGCTCCCGCTAACTACACTGTTTGGGAACATACTTTTAGTTATGAATCAACAATTGAAAAAAGTAAAAACCGCATGAAATCAAGTGCCGAAATTAAGCTTATCGATGACAACGCACGTTGGATCAAAACCATGAGAGATCGAACGGTATATTCACTTAATTTTTCAAAATATGCATCCGAACTCGAATCAAATGAAGCAGAAGCAAAACGCTTCGATGTCTTATCAGAATATCAAACTGATTTAACATTTGAGTCTTTACCATACGAACGCCCCTTAATGGAACAAGACTCTGTTTTGAGAATCAATCGCGACCGTTGGCATCAAAACCTTAGTAAAGACATTTACATGGAAGAAGCAATCAATGTGTTAAGTGATTTGAAAAATTCTTATGAAATCAATAAATTAGCACAGGTTAAAGATTAAGCTAGTATGCAAAAACAAGGATTAACGACCTTAGCCCTCCAGAAATTTAAAAAAAGTTTTTGGGGTGTTTCTAGTTTTTCGTTTATTGTTTTTTTGGCTTTTATATCTATTTTTGCTTATGTATTAGCACCTGATGGTTCTCAGTTTGCCAATCAAATGCATTTATCTATCCACTCAAAACAACCAGGTTTTACAATTAAGATGCTTGTGATTCCAAATACATTAACAAACGACCAGAGCTTTTTGAATCGTATTTTTTTCGGAAGTAAAAATCCTCCTACAGAAATTCCTATCACAACTTATGAGTTTGAACCCCATCAAATAAAATATGTGGAATATGCTTCAGAAGGACTAGAAAGTTTTGAGAAAACGATTCATATCCCTACAGATATTGAAATTTCATTGCGTCCTTATGTAACTCAAAAAACGTTTTATTTTGGAACTGATAAATATGGACGAGACCTTTTAAGTCGAATTTTAGTTGGAGCGAGAATTTCATTTTCGATCGGATTTGTAGCTGTTTTTATTTCACTTATTATCGGTATTTTACTCGGAAGTATTGCAGGTTATTTTGGTGGAAAGTGGGATAAAATAATCATGTGGTTTATTAATGTGACTTGGTCAATTCCTACGTTATTATTGGTCATTGCAATTACATTGGCTTTGGGGAAAGGTTTTTGGCAAGTATTTATTGCGGTAGGACTTACTATGTGGGTGGAAGTGGCAAGAATTGTAAGAGGTCAGGTGATGAGTGTGAAGGAAATGCAATATATCACTGCAGCCCGTGCTTTAGGATATACTGATTTTAGAATTATTTTGAAACATATTTTACCCAATATATTAGCACCTGTAATTGTAATTTCTGCAGCTAACTTTGCCGCGGCTATTCTTATCGAAAGTGGACTTAGTTTTTTAGGCATTGGGGCACAACCTCCAATGTCTAGCTGGGGTGCGATGATTAAAGACCACTACAACTATATCATTCTAGGGAAGCCGTATTTAGCACTTTTTCCAGGACTGTGTATTATGAGCTTGGTAATGGCTTTTATGCTGATTGGCAACTCTTTGAGAGATGCGTTGGATGTAAAATCTTAAAGGTCAAATTTAGGAGGATATTCTCTTAAAATTGAAGCTACAAATTCATTGATGCGTTCGTCTTTATACTTTACACTTGTGCTTATATTTCCCCGACCAATTCCTTGCCAAATAAGTTCTTTTCGCTTTGTGTCAATCAAATCAATATACAAGGTACCTTGAGTCGAATTTGAGACATTATATTGAGTTCCAAAATATGGTCCACCCCAGCCCCAGCCCCAGCCAAACGAATTAAAATTNTTNTTATAGATATTAANTTNTTGTTTTTCTTTGGTGAAAAAGTTAACTAACAGATCGGGAGTTTCAGATTTTGTAAAACCTTTTTCAAGGAGCGAAGTTTCAATAGCCTTTAAAATACGACGTTTGTCTAAATCACTAATTTCTGCTCGATCGACTCCTTCTTTATGAAACCCAAAGGTTTTATAAGAATTGAAAGGTGCTGCTTTATCATAATCTGCAACAACACGTACAGATTGACAAGACGTTAAAAAAAGAAGGGCAATTGCAAAAGGAACTATCTTAGTAATCATAAAATTAATTTTTAGTTATTTTAAAAGTGCTTCATCTACAGTGTTTGGTAGTGTTATTTTTAGCAGCGGTTCAGTTTCCATTGCGCGTTTGATGGCAAACACAGCTCCTTCATTTCGAGCCCAACTGCGTCGGGCAATACCATTATTAACATCCCAAAACAACATTGATTTTAGGCGTCTATCCGCTTCCAAACTACCATCAAGAATCATACCAAAACCTCCATTGATCACTTCACCCCAGCCAACTCCACCGCCATTGTGAATACTTACCCAAGTAGCTCCTCGAAAGCTGTCGCCAATCACATTTTGAATCGCCATATCTGCTGTAAACTGAGAGCCGTCATATATATTGCTCGTTTCTCTGTAAGGAGAATCTGTTCCTGAGACGTCATGGTGATCACGACCTAATATAATTGGACCAATTTCTTTGTTAGCAATGGCCTTATTAAAGGCTTCGGCAATTTTCATACGACCTTCTGCGTCGGCATATAAAATACGGGCTTGTGATCCTACGACGAGTTTATGATCTTGCGCCTCTTTAATCCACAGGATATTATCTTTCATTTGTTGCTCAATCTCCTGTGGGGCTTTAGTCTTAAGTTTTTCTAAAACCTCGCATGCAATGGCATCAGTTTTTTCCAAATCTTCAGGGTTACCGGAAGCACATACCCATCTAAAAGGACCAAATCCATAATCAAAACACATTGGCCCCATAATATCTTGAACATAACTTGGGTACTTAAAATCAATGCCATTTTTGGACATAATATCTGCACCTGCCCGAGAAGCTTCTAATAAAAATGCATTCCCATAATCAAAGAAATAGGTGCCATTGTCGGTATGTTTTTGAATAATAGCTGCATGACGCCTTAAAGATGATTTTACCTTTTCTTTAAATAGTTCAGGATTCGCCCTCATCAGCGTATTGGCTTCTTCATAACTGATTCCAGCGGGATAATACCCTCCAGCCCACGGATTGTGTAAAGAGGTTTGATCGCTCCCTAAATCGACGTGAATACCGGAAGTATAAAACGTTTCCCACACATCAATTACATTCCCAAAATAGGCAATTGAGACTATTTCTTTATCGTTTTTAGCTTTACGAATGCGTTGAACAAGTGCTTCTAAGTCTGTAAAAACTTCATCGACCCAGCCTTGTGAATGACGGGTGTGTATTGCCTTTTCATTCACTTCAGCACATACAGTGATACAGCCTGCAATGTTTCCTGCTTTGGGTTGTGCTCCACTCATACCCCCTAAACCTGCCGTTAAAAAAATATTTCCTAAGGGAGATTTTTTTATTTTTCTAAACGCATTCAGCACCGTTATTGTAGTGCCATGAACAATGCCTTGGGGACCAATATACATATAACTACCTGCAGTCATTTGACCGAATTGAGATACGCCTAGTGCATTAAATTTTTCCCAATCATCTGGTTTTGAATAATTAGGAATCATCATACCATTGGAGACTACTACTCTTGGTGCTTCTGGATGTGAAGGGAATAATCCCATAGGATGCCCAGAATACATGACCAATGTTTGGCTGTCGGTCATTTGTGATAAATACTGCATCGTCAGTCGGTATTGTGCCCAATTTGAAAATACGCTGCCATTACCTCCGTAAGTAATTAATTCATGGGGGTGTTGTGCGACCGCATCATCCAAATTATTTTGAATCATTAACATGATGGCAGCAGCTTGTTTGCTATTGGCAGGGTAGTCGTCAATGGGACGTGCAACTATTTTGTGGATAGGACGAAAACGGTACATGTAAATGCGTCCATAAGTATCCAATTCGTTTTTAAATTCTTCAACAAGAACTTTGTGGTGTTTTTTATCAAAATAACGCAGTGCATTTTTTAAGGCCAATTTAGTTTCTTCTGCACTTAAAATCGATTTTCGTTTCGGGGCATGATTATAACTGTTGTCATATACTCTTTTTGCAGGTAGTTTTGCTGGGATTCCTTCTAAAATCTCTTCACTGAATGAAAGTTCTCTCGCGTTCATTTTTTTAGATTTTGTGTATTAGTTCGTATATTATATCCATACGGACAATGTTTGCATCCACTTTCGCAACAATAGCCGCGTTTGAGGTGATATTGGGTCGTAAAACAACGGTATCCCTCTGGTGTGAGGTAATAATCGCCCTCCTCTATGGGGATGTGTTTTTTCATAGTTAACAAATATAATCTAAATTTTAGAGATATAAATCTTTACTTATTTCGCATAATTGGTTTCGTGCTCAACCCCATCATTAAAGTATTTAGTATTTTTGTAGTTCAGTTTTTATAGCAATGCTCAAAATTAAAACGTTAGATAATATTCGTTTAAATACTCAGGTTTCGTTGAAGCCAGATTATTTGATTCATCCAACAGTGTCAGGAAATAAATACAGAAAGTTAAAGTACAATTTACAAAAAGCACAATCTGAAAATTACAAAGGCATTCTTACTTTTGGAGGGGCGTTTTCAAATCATATTGCAGCGACGGCTGCAGCGGGTCTGGCTCTCAATATTCCTACAGTAGGAGTTATAAGAGGCGAAGAATTGGCTTCAAAAATTGAATTGAATTCAACCTTGAAATATGCAAAATCTTGTGGGATGCATTTAGAATATGTCTTGCGATCGGATTATAAACAAAAAAACGATCCAGCCTATTTGAAGCTCCTTTTAGAGAATTTCAAAAATTTTTATGTCATTCCCGAAGGTGGAACCAATGAGTTGGCGATCAAAGGATGTCAAGAAATTCTTAGCCAAGAAGATCTTACCTTTGATATTATTTGTTGTGCCGTAGGTACTGGCGGAACCATTGCTGGGCTTATCAACTCGAGTTTGCCTACTCAAAAAATTATTGGATTTCCAGCCCTTAAAGGCGGTTTTTTAAACGAAGATATTCGTAAATTTGCTTCACAGTCTAATTGGGAATTGTGGGATGCCTATCATTTTGGGGGTTATGCCAAAGTGGATTCTAAATTAATAACATTTATGAACTACTTTAAAACCACTTACAAGATTCCTTTAGATCCTGTTTATACCGCTAAAATGATGTATGGTATTTTTGATGCGATTCAAATCGGTAAAATTCCTAAAAACGCCAAAGTTCTGGCAATTCATACAGGGGGATTACAAGGGATTGAAGGCATGAATTTAAGGCTGAAACAAAAACAATTAGAAGTAATAATTTAGATATAATACAGTTAAAAAACAATAAATATAAGTATATGAACCGGATTGTATTTTTTATTTTATTAGGAGTTTTACTTACCAGTTGTGGGTCGCGCCGAAAGGTGAAAGCATCCCCAACCCCTCCAAAAGAGGTGGTGGTCAAGCCTTCCAAAAACACTCCTAACTTTAATAATGCTTTAGAATACATTTCGTATTTCAAACAAACTGCGGTTGAAGAAATGCAATTATTTAATATTCCTGCAAGTATTACGCTTGCACAAGGGATTTTAGAATCCGGATCTGGAAAAGGACGTTTGGCACGTGTTGCAAATAATCATTTTGGGATTAAATGCCACGATTGGACTGGTGCCCGTATTTATCACGACGATGATAAAGATCAAGAGTGTTTTAGAAAATATAAGGATCCAAACCAATCCTATAGAGATCATTCTGAATTTTTAGCCTACCGAAAACGCTATGCTGGGTTGTTTAAATTAAGAGTTGATGATTACAAAGGATGGGCCAAAGGCCTTCGTAAAGCGGGCTATGCAACCGATCCAAATTACCCTAAAAAACTCATTACTTTAATTGAACGTTATGAGCTTTATAAATTTGATAAAAAGTCAAAGCGATCACGCTCCAAGAATGAACAAACAATAAAGACGACCAATATACGTCACACCGTAAGAAAAGGGGATACCTTATATACGATTTCAAAATTATACAACACCACAGTGGATGCCATCAAACAACAAAATGAGCTTAACACTTCAGATTTAACGATTGGGCAAACACTTATCATTTCTTCAAACTAATTTCATGAAATATCAACGCAGTAGTCAATTATTCAAAGCCGCTTCGGATGTGATTCCAGGAGGTGTTAACTCACCAGTACGTGCTTTTAAAGCCGTAGGAGGTACGCCCATTTTTGTAAATAAAGCCAAAGGAGCCTATTTGTATGATGCTGATGGCAACCGTCTTATTGATTATATCAATTCGTGGGGTCCCATGGTTTTAGGTCATGCATACCCAGCTGTAATAAATGCAGTAGTCGATAAAGCAAAATTAGGTACCTCCTTTGGAATGCCTACGGAGATTGAAACTAAAATTGCTGAATTGGCAGTTTCCATGGTTCCAAATATAGATCAAATTCGATTTGTAAACTCGGGGACCGAGGCTTGTATGAGTGCTGTTCGTTTGGCACGCGGCTTCACAGGAAAGGAAAAAATAATCAAATTTGCGGGTTGTTATCATGGCCATTCAGATTCTTTTTTGATTCAAGCGGGCAGTGGTGCGGTTACTTTTGGAAGTCCTAATAGCCCTGGCGTTACCGAAGGAACCGCTAAAGACACACTTTTAGCTCCATATAATAACCTTGAAGCTGTAGCCACTATTTTTGAAGCAAACCCATCTGAAATTGCATGTGTTATTGTAGAACCCGTTGCGGGTAATATGGGCTGTATTCCACCTCATCCCGGATTTTTGGAAGGTCTTCGTACCTTATGTGATGTGCACGGGGCTGTTTTAATTTTTGATGAGGTTATGACAGGCTTTCGTTTGGCACGAGGTGGCGTTCAAGAACTGTATGGTGTCAATGCAGATATTGTGTGTTTTGGAAAAGTTATTGGTGGAGGTTTGCCTGTTGGTGCTTTTGCAGCACGTCACGAAATCATGAGTCAATTAGCGCCTTTAGGTCCTGTTTATCAAGCAGGAACTTTGAGTGGAAACCCATTAGCTATGGCGGCGGGCTATGCGATGCTTCAAGCCTTAGAATCTGATAATGAAGTGTTTGAACGTTTGGCACAGAAAACCGAATACTTGCACAAAGGCATTGCAAACACCTTAACGGCTCATAACATTACACATACAATTAACAGAGTTGGATCGATGATCTCGGTTCATTTTTCTGAAAATCCAGTGGTTGATTTTGAAACCGCTTCAGAAGGAAATAATGAACGTTTTAAATCCTTTTTTCAAGGACTTCTAAATGCCGGAATTTATATTGCACCGAGTGCTTTTGAAACTTGGTTTATTACGGATGCTTTAACTTACGAAGATTTGGATGAAACGATAGCGGCAATTGCCAAAATTGCCCCAACCTTATAAAGGTTTAAGCACTAATTTTCGAATGCCTACAAACACAAGTATTAAGACAGAGTAGCTTATAAAAAATGGAATGACATAGGCCTCTAGTTTTAAAGCTAGCATGGCTGCCATAAACAAGAGTTGGAATCCAAGTCCATACATAGATACGAGGGTCATAAACCACTTTGGAAAAGGGGGGCTATCACTTGCGTTTTTATCCATATAATACATGATTTTGTCAAAAGTGATGTATAAAATATCATAGATTTTATAAAAAACATCAACTGTACGTTGACTTTCTCCTTTAAGAGCTTTTGGTGCCGCATCTTCAAAAATGCGACTGGTAGAATCGCCTTCTACTGCGTTTCTTAAAATTACATAATAATAGTTATATACCGTGCCTTGTAATTGAATTCCAAAAAAGGCAATTAACATATAAAGTATAGAGCCATCTGTGATGTGCCAAAAGGCGAGTAAGAAACAAAAATTAAGTATAAAATCGGCAATAGAATCGTAGTAGCGCCCCGTGTAAGAAGGCGTGTTTTTTAGGCGTGATAGTTCTCCATCGGCAGCATCTAATATAGATTTTAAAATGATGAAAAAAGCGGCGGACTTGTAATAGCCATTGAGCATGCACCCAATTGCTATTACACCTGATAGAATAAACAAACTTGTGACATGAATTGGTGTTGTTCGTGTGTTTTTAAGTTGGCTTGCAATCCAATTTCCTGAGGTACGACCGTAGTCGGATAGGTCTAAAAATTGGTATTTTTTTGGAAGTTTCGCCATGTTTAGCAGTTCGTAATTTTGTTAGTTATAAAAGCGACCAAAGGTACAATCATTTTTTGGACTTTTATTTTACTACAGTCTCTTTACTTTTTAATTTTTCAGATTTTGATTTTTTTCCCATTCAGTCCAAGAGTCGTCATAGAGAGTTTTTGTGTTATGACATTCATATGGGCAAGCGTCACAATGCAAGCGGTGATTCCAGCTAGTTAATAATGTTTTAGTTCTGTTTTGGATAGCCGGTCATGAATCCCAATTGGGATGAACAAGTAGGAGAAAAAATCAATAGGTATTAAGCGACATAGGGTTCTTATAAAGATCCTTGAAGCAGAAGGTTTTTCTTGAGTATCGCTGGTTACGACTTTTGATTTGGTAATCATTTTTCCGACGGTTTGCCCTGTAGTCCACTCCATGATAAAATGGTACAGGTAGTACACTAAGATCACCATATATTTCAAATCTTCTTGAGCTACATACTCATTTAATAGCATCGTGAAAATAATCACAACTACAAAAAAAACTAAAGAGTCGATAAGAAAATTATACAAACGAATTCGTTTTTTCATAATTTCTAAATTATTACTGGTGTACACATTTAGATTATTCAATATTCAAAAAACTTATATAAGTTATATAACCAAAATTAAAATTACAAGTATCGATTTAGATAACCAATACTCAAAAAAACAATAGTTGTTTAAATTGGTTATTTCGGTTAAATGTAGTGATAAAAAAAATCAAAAAAAAACGTTTGCAAATTTGCAAACGTTTTTTTAAAATATAAATTAAATGTGTTGATTTAAATATTGGCAGACTTCACTGTTTTGATGATTCGTCCAGCAATTTTGTAAGGATCTCCATTAGAAGCAGGTCTTCTGTCCTCTAACCAACCTTTCCAGCCTTTTTCAACAGCAATAATTGGAATACGAATTGAAGCACCTCGATCTGAAACTCCCCAAGAGAAATCTGTAATCGCTGCAGTTTCGTGTAATCCTGTTAAACGTTGATCGTTAAACTCTCCATAAACCTCAATATGTTCTTTAACAACAGGTCTAAATGCTTCACAGATTTTAGCAAATACTTCTTTGTCTCCACAAGTTCTTAGAGTTGTGTTAGAGAAGTTTGCATGCATACCAGAACCATTCCAGTCCATATCTTTCCCTAGAGGTTTTGGATGGTATTCGATATAGTACCCATACTTTTCTGTTAAACGGTCTAATAAATATCGAGCAATCCAAATTTCATCACCCGCTTGTTTTGCCCCTTTTGCAAACAATTGGAATTCCCATTGTCCTGAAGCAACCTCTTGATTAATTCCTTCAAAATTTAAGCCAGCATCAATACATAAATCAGCATGTTCTTCGACCAAATTTCTTCCGTGTGTATGCAATCCACCAACTGAACAATAGTACATTCCTTGTGGTGCAGGATACCCTCCAATTGGAAATCCTAAGGGCAATTGAGTTTTTGTATCCATGATAAAATACTCTTGCTCAAAACCAAACCAGAAATCATTGTCTTCATCTTCAATGGTAGCTCTACCGTTAGAAACGTGAGGCGTACCATCGGCATTCAAAACCTCAGTCATTACCAAATAACCGTTAATTCTTGTAGGATCTGGATAAATTGCAACAGGTTTTAATAAACAATCAGAAGAATCGCCAGATGCTTGTCTTGTAGACGAACCATCAAAAGACCAGTTTTCTAACTCTTCAATTGTGCCTTGAAAATTTTCATGCTCTTCCACTTTGGTTTTACTTCGCATATTCTGGGTTGGAAAATATCCATCTAACCAAATGTATTCTAATTTAATTTTTGCCATAATTTTAAGTATTTAAATATAATGACAACAAATATAAAAATAATGGCAATTACTCTATTTTATTAGGGGTCTATTTTATTAACATCATTACGTTTTTATTGAATACCCTATATTTTTAAGGGTTTCATTATGTTTTTCATATTTTAAGTCTAGATAAATTTTAAATTTGTTAATAAATATTTTGATGATGGCTTATTTTTATCGCGAATATTTTATTTTTGTAATTATATTTTTAATTAAAACCCCTTGCTTATGTCAACACTTAGATTTCATGCCCTTAAACAATCTTTAGACCGTCCCCCAACGATGGTTGATAAAGAAGCGAAACAATCCGAAATTTTTGGGGCAAATGTTTTTGGTCTAAAAACCATGCGCCAATTTTTGACCAAAGAAGCACTCAAAAGTCTCATGAGAGCTATTAACAAAGGCGACAAAATTAATCGGTCTATTGCCGACCAAATAGCTTCTTCTATGAAAGAATGGGCCATGGCCAAAGGGGTTACTCATTATACACATTGGTTTCAACCTTTGACAGGAGCCACTGCCGAAAAACATGATGCCTTTTTTGAAACCATTGGTAATGGTGAATCTTTAGAGCGTTTTGAAGGAAACCAACTTGTACAACAAGAACCAGATGCATCTTCGTTTCCTAATGGAGGTATTCGAAATACGTTCGAAGCCCGCGGTTATACCGCTTGGGATCCAACGTCTCCAGCCTTTATTTTTGGAACCACTCTTTGTATCCCTACTGTTTTTGTAGCATACACTGGCGAAGCGTTAGATTTTAAAACTCCTTTATTACGAGCATTGAATGCAGTTGATCATGCTGCCACCGATGTCGCTCGTTATTTTGATAAAACGGTCAAAAAAGTAACTGCATCCTTAGGATGGGAACAAGAATATTTTTTGATTGATAAAACCTTGGTAGCATCACGACCTGATTTGGAAATGACAGGACGTACACTTTTAGGACATAGCTCTGCCAAAGACCAACAGCTTGATGACCACTATTTTGGAACCATTCCAGGGCGTGCCTTAAATTTTATGCGTGATTTAGAAACTGAATCCATGTTGCTTGGAATTCCCGTAAAAACACGTCATAACGAAGTTGCACCCAACCAATTTGAGTTGGCACCCATTTACGAAGAGGCAAACTTAGCAGTGGACCATAATTCATTAGTAATGGACGTTATGAAAAAAGTTGCCGACCGCCATCATTTTAAAGTCCTGTTTCATGAAAAGCCATTTGCAGGTGTAAACGGTTCTGGAAAACATAATAACTGGAGTTTAAGCACGGATACAGGAATTAATTTATTAGCTCCAGGAAAGACCCCGATGAGCAATTTGCAGTTTCTTACGTTTTTTATCAATACGATAAAAGCAGTTCACGATAATGAAGAATTACTTCGCGCTTCTATCGCTTCAGCAACAAACGATCACCGCCTTGGAGCCAATGAAGCACCGCCAGCAATTATGTCTGTGTTTATAGGAGCACAACTTTCTAAAGTACTTCATGAATTAGAAGGCGTAACGAAAGGAAAATTATCACCAGAAGAAAAAACAGATCTAAAACTAAATGTAGTTGGTAAAATCCCAGAAATTTTATTGGATAATACGGATCGAAATCGTACCTCATCCTTTGCATTTACAGGAAATAAGTTTGAATTTCGTGCCGTCGGTTCTACCGCCAACTGTGCCAACCCAATGACAGTCTTAAATTCCATTATGGCGCGTCAGTTAATCGACTTTAAAACAGAAGTAGATGCACTCATTGCATCAAAAGGATTAAAGAAAGATGAAGCCATATTTAATGTTTTAAGAGAATACATTAAAACGTCTCGAAACATTCTTTTTGAAGGAAATGGCTATGGAGATGATTGGCAAGTAGAAGCCAAAAAAAGAGGCTTGAGTAATAATAAAAGTACACCAGAGGCACTTAAAATTAAAATTGACCCAAAAACCATTGCNCTTTTCGAAGGGTTAAATGTTATGAATAAGGTCGAAATCGAAGCGCGATACGATATTGAAATTGAAGAATATGTACATATACTTCAAATCGAAGGCCGAGTTCTAGGAGATATTGCTCGAAATCATGTGATACCAACCGCTGTTAAATATCAAAATATTTTGATTGACAACGTCAAAGGATTAAAAGATATTTTTGGAAAAGAGTTTAAGAAATATGCAAGCGAGCAAATGGTTTTAATCGCTGATATTTCTCAAAGAATCGAAGCAATTAACTCGGGGGTAACCACTATGACAAATGCCCGAAAAAAAGCCAATNCAGTTAAAGATACAACCAAAAAAGCATCAATTTATTGCAACCAAGTCAAGCCGTTATTTGATGACATCCGATACCATTGTGATAAACTTGAACTCTTAATTGATGATGAATTATGGCCATTGGCAAAATATCGAGAATTGCTTTTTACAAAATAAAAAAAGTTGATTGTCAATTTGATGGTACACAGATCATAGATAATTATTAAAGTTTAATAGCAAAAATTAAGACTGATATTAAGGGTCATCCTGAACTTATCTTTAGGGTTTTATATGTGCCTTTATTTTTTCGATACAATTTTATTTCCCGTCTTGCAGATGTTCTTCTCACTTCCTTTTTTCTATTCTAAGATTTAGTGTATTTCTAACGATACTTTAGTCTTTTTTCTTAAATACTTTATTACTTTTGTAGGACAAATAATTTTTATGGGGAACGAGGTAAGCAAACGCTATGCACAACGAGGAGTTTCGGCTTCCAAAGAAGATGTGCATAATGCGATTAAAAATATAGACAAAGGATTGTTTCCACAAGCCTTTTGTAAAATTGTTCCCGACTATCTAACAAACGATTCCGATTATTGTCTTATAATGCATGCCGATGGTGCAGGAACCAAAAGTTCTCTAGCCTATATGTATTGGAAAGAAACTGGCGATATATCGGTTTGGAAAGGGATTGCCCAAGACGCACTCATTATGAATATTGATGATTTGTTGTGTGTAGGGGCTACCGATCATATCATGCTATCTTCTACAATTGGACGTAATAAAAATGTCATTCCAGGAGAAGTATTATCAGCCATTATCAATGGTACAGAAGAACTCATAGAAGACCTCAAGAGGTTTGGAGTTACCATTCATGCCACAGGGGGCGAAACGGCAGATGTTGGCGACCTTGTTAGAACGATTATTGTCGATTCGACGGTGACCGCTAGAATGCCACGAAACAAAGTTATTGACAATGCAAATATACAACCCGGAGATGTAATTGTTGGTTTGGCTTCTTTTGGTCAAGCAACTTATGAAACAAGCTACAATGGAGGAATGGGAAGTAATGGGTTAACTTCGGCAAGACACGACGTGTTTGGACATTATTTAGCAAACAAATACCCTGAAAGTTTTGACGCCGCTGTCCCTAAAGAATTGGTGTATTCTGGGCAAGTAAAATTAACCGATGCTGTTGAAAATTCTCCTATTGATGCAGGAAAATTAGTGTTGTCTCCAACACGAACTTATGCACCTATTATCAAAACTATTTTAGAGCGTTATACTTCTGATTCAATTCATGGAATGGTACATTGTAGTGGAGGTGCTCAAACCAAAATTCTTCACTTTGTTGAAGATTTACATATCATCAAAGATACTATGTTTGAAGTCCCCCCTTTATTTAAGTTGATACAAGAACAATCCAACACTGACTGGAAAGAAATGTATCAAGTATTTAATTGTGGTCACCGTATGGAACTTTATGTAAAACCAGATGTTGCGGAGGCCATTATTGCTATTTCTAAGTCCTATAATGTGGACGCTCAGATAGTGGGGCGTGTCGAAACTGCAGATACCAAAAAATTGACCATTCAAAGTATGTATGGAACTTTTGAGTATTAGTGATAATGTTCATCGGCTCCGTATCCATAAAAAACAGTACTTTTGCAACATAATTCTCCAAGTAGATGTTAGAAAAAATTCAAATAGTTAAACAACGTTTCGATGAAGTCAATGATTTGATCATTCAGCCAGATGTAATAGCTGATCAGAAGCGCTATATACAACTAAACAAAGAATATAAAGATTTGAAAAAACTAGTTGACAAAGGACTGGTTTATGAATCCTTAATGTCTAATGTCGAAGAAGCTCAAGAAATTATTTCTGATGGGAGTGATGCAGAAATGGTTGAAATGGCCAAGATGCAAATGGAAGAAGCCAAGGCTCAAATTCCTGCCCTTGAAGAAGAAATGAGATTACTTCTCATTCCCAAAGATCCAGACGATGCCAAAAATGTAGTGATGGAAATTCGTGCGGGAGCTGGTGGTGATGAAGCCAGTATTTTTGCTGGAGATCTGCATCGCATGTATACAAAATATTGTGAATCCAAAGGATGGAAAGTTGAGGTTGTAGATTTTAATGATGGAACATCCGGGGGTTTTAAAGAAATTATTTTTGAAGTAAGTGGAGAGGATGTTTATGGAACTCTAAAATTTGAAGCAGGTGTTCACCGCGTACAACGTGTACCACAAACAGAAACCCAAGGACGTGTGCATACAAGTGCAGCTTCTGTAATTGTACTACCCGAAGCCGAAGAATTTGATGTACAACTCGATATGTCAGAAGTTAGAATTGAACGAACCACTTCAACAGGACCTGGAGGACAGTCTGTAAATACAACCTATTCAGCAATTAAATTACACCACGAGCCAACAGGAATGATTGTAAGTTGTCAAGATCAAAAATCTTCCCATAAAAATTTAGAAAAAGCTCTAAAAGTATTAAGGTCTCGTTTATACGAATTAGAATTAGCAAAAAAACAAGCCGCCGATTCTGAGAAACGAATGAGCATGGTGTCTTCGGGAGATCGAAGTGCCAAAATTAGAACTTATAACTATCCGCAAGGAAGAGTTACGGAACACCGTATTGGGTTGACACTCTATGATTTGTCAAATATTATTAATGGCGATATACAGAAAATAATAAGCGAACTCATGATGGCAGAAAACACCGAAAAACTCAAAGCGGATGACGGTACAATATAATTTTATATGACGACTCAAGCACTTGTTTCCGAAATCATAAAAAAACAATCCTTTCTTTGTATTGGTTTGGATGCGGACCTGTCTAGGATACCCACTCATTTGTTAGAATTAGAAGACCCTATTTTTGAGTTTAATAAAGCAATAATTGAAGCAACCCACCATTTGTGCGTCGCTTATAAACCAAATACGGCCTTTTATGAAGCCTACGGATTGAAAGGCTGGAAATCGCTTCAAAAAACAATTACCTATCTGAATACGAATTTCCCTGAAATTTTTACGATTGCAGATGCAAAACGCGGGGATATTGGAAATACGAGTGCAATGTATGCAAAGGCCTTTTTTGAGGATTTAGCATTTGACAGTGTGACGGTTGCTCCTTATATGGGTAAGGATTCTATAGAACCTTTTTTAGAATTTCAAGATAAACATACAATCATGCTAGCCTTAACTTCCAATACAGGTGCATTTGATTTTCAAACCCTTACAGCAGAAGGAAAACCACTTTATCAGTCTGTCATAGAAACCTCTAAAGGGTGGAAGAACTCTAAAAACCTAATGTATGTCGTAGGAGCAACCAAAGCGTCTTATTTTAATGAAATTAGAAAAATTATCCCTGATAATTTTTTATTAGTTCCTGGTGTTGGTGCACAAGGAGGGAGTTTGTCTGATGTGTGTAAAAACGGAATGAATTCACAAATCGGACTTTTAATAAATTCTTCTCGAGGGATTATCTACGCATCTTCTGGGCTTGACTTTGCAGCGAAAGCGGCTCAAAACGCACAAATTTTACAATTGGAAATGGCAGCTTTATTGCCTGAAAGCTAAGTGTCAACCTTCTTAAATAGTGAGCATCCAGTTTTTTTGAAGCTTTTTAAACTTACGTAATTCTTTATTGAGAATGGACATAAACTCACGCCCATCACTATTGCATTTTTCCAAACGACTGCAGTTGATAAACAAGCGTTTTGTGAGCCATTTTAAGGTTTCGGCATGTTTCTGTTTTTGTTCAGAAAACGGTTCTTGTTCTGCTTTCATAATTTCAGGAGCCAATGAGTCCGATTGACGTATAATATCTCCAGAAAAATAGATGTTATGGTCTTCGCTTCCGTTGGATTTCAAAACAGAAAGATCAGCTCTCAAATAATTTGAGATTATTTTAGAAAGAGACCCTATCTCAATGGCTTTTTTGTAAAAAGCAAGATTTAATTCTGAAGAGCTTTGAAATGTCATAATTTGAATTATAATTAACTCAAAATTAGAATAAAATTTAGCAGCTTATATTTAATATTTAAAGTTATATTCGTTTATTTATTTAATTTTTAATATTTTTATTTAAAATTATTTAATTATGAAATTAGATGTTTTGCATTCCAAAATATTAGAACAACTTCAATACAATGCGCGTGTCTCAAATACAGCCATTGCCAATCTAGTTGGAATTTCTTCACCCGCAGTTACAGAACGCATAAAAAAAATGGAAGATGCCGGAATTATAGATGGCTATTATGCCAAAGTTTCCCATTTTGAGTTGGGTTATGATTTCAGAGCCCTGATTACCGTGCGTGCATTTATGGGGCGTCTTCAGCCCTTTTTACATAAAGTAAAAACTTTGGATGAAGTTATTAATTGTTACCGAATTACTGGTAATGAAAATATTGTAATGGAAGTAGTACTACAAAATCAACGTCACCTCGAAAAATTAATCGATCAACTGATTACATACGGAGAAACCAAGACTCAAATTATTCTTTCAAATGTGGTGTCAAACCGTCCGATATTAAAAAAGTAATTATTTTTTTATACATTAACAATGAATAAAACCACACCCATATGAAAACGAATTTTATTTTTTATATCGCTTTAGTTTTCCTATTTTTTACGGGCTGTCAATCTCAAAAGCGTCCTATTAAATCAAAATCAGAACACCAAAAACAGCAGAATAGTTTTTTTAAAGACGCTTCTAGATCTCCTTTGAAACCCAANGATTTGAAAACATTTAATGGGCTTGAATTTTTTCCAATTGATTCCCTGTTTGTTGTAGATGCACAATTGAAGCGCACCCCACATACGCCGTTTTTTGATATGAAAACAACTACTGATCGGGTCACTAAAGAACGTATTTTTGGAATTTTATCCTTCACTATCAATAATGAATCGTATAGTCTTAATGTGTATCAAGCTGCTCCAGAACCAGGTTCTGAGACCGAATCAGACTATTTGTTTCTTCCTTTTTTGGATGCGACAAACGGAACAGAAACTTATGGGGGTGGCCGCTACATTGATTTAAGTATCCCAGAAGGTAATCAGTTGATAATTGATTTTAATACAGCCTACAATCCTTACTGTGCTTACAATGAAAAATACTCTTGCCCAATTGTACCTAGGGAGAATTATCTTCCATTAAAAATTAATGCAGGTGTCAAACGCTTTAAAAAAAATTAAAAACTTTTGGAGATGAAAAAACCAAAAAATACAGCGGCGAGTCCAACTCCAATTGAGCCAAGTGTATAGATAAAAAAGTTTATGAAATCACCTTCTTTTAGAAAAACTTGATTCTCGTAAGCAAAGGCTGAGAATGTGGTAAAACCGCCACATAATCCAGTGATTAGAAGTAAGCTTTGGTTCTCGGAGAGCGCACTATTTTTTAAGGTTACACCCATCAATATTCCTATAATTAAACTTCCCAACACGTTTACAGAAAACGTACTCCAAGGAAATCCTGAAGCGGGCATTTTTAAAAATTTTCCGACCAAATACCGCAGTGCACTTCCAACCCCACCACCTATAAAAACTAATAAAACTTGTTTCATGTGTATTTTTTAGTGTTTTCGCTAAATTAAAAATAGATTTCCGAGTAACAACCAAAAATGATTTTTATTAGTTAACCAAAATACATTATATTTAAAGACTATTTTATTAAATGCTCAAAAAAACTATTAAACTTAAACTTAAAAACAAATGAAATTATTATCTAAGGTTGTACTGGGCTCAATTGTTTTAGCTCAATTTTTTTGGTCTTGCAAAACTGAGGACACCTCAGAAGCTATGCATTCCAACTTTATCACGTTAAGTGCTGAGGAAAATTTTCCTTACATGGTCGAACAATTTGCAGACTTGAAAGTGTTACGTTATCAAATTCCAGGATGGGATAATTTAACTCTGAAAGAACAAAAATTAGTCTATTATTTAACCCAAGCTGGTCTGTCAGGTCGTGATATAATATGGGATCAAAATTACCGACATAATTTAACCATACGAACAGCGCTCGAAAGTGTTTATACCAATTTTAATGGTGATAAATCAACTGATGAATGGGCGGCTTTTGAAGTGTATTTAAAACGTGTATGGTTCAGTAATGGGATTCATCACCATTACAGTAATGCCAAAATGAAACCTGATTTTTCATCGGACTATTTGAAAACTATTTTAGCTGCTTCCAATACAGTTTTAGAAGGGGAGACATTTGAAGTGATTTTTAATGATAAAGATGCTAAGAAAGTAAATCAAGCTAAAGATGTCGATAATGTTGCAGCTTCAGCGGTTAACTTCTATGGACCTAGCGTAACCAATGCCGATGTGGAATCATTTTACTCCAAAATCAGTTCTCCAGATCCCAAAAGACCATTATCTCATGGGTTAAATTCTCAACTCGTAAAAGTTAATGGAGCATTACAAGAGCGTGTTTATAAATCTGGTGGTTTGTATGGCGAAGCGATTGATGAAATAGTCAAATGGTTGGAATTGGCTAAAGGAGTTGCCGAAAACCAAGCTCAAGAGGAGGCTTTAGGGTTACTTATTCAATATTACAATACAGGAGATTTACAAATTTGGGACGATTACAACGTGGCTTGGACTGCAGCCACCGATGGAAATATTGACTATATCAACAGTTTTATAGAAGTTTATAATGACCCTTTAGGATACAGAGGTTCTTACGAAACAATTGTACAAATTAAGGATTTTGACATGTCTACAAAAATGGCGGTTTTGTCTAAAAACGCACAATGGTTTGAAGATAATTCGCCCTTGTTTCCAGAACATAAAAAGAAAAATGTTGTAGGGGTAAGTTATAAAACCGTCAACGTTGCTGGTGAAGCAGGTGATGCCTCGCCAACCACTCCAATTGGGGTTAATCTTCCAAATGCAAATTGGATCCGTGCGGAGGTTGGAAGTAAATCCGTTTCTTTAGGAAATATTATCGATGCCTATAATAACTCTGGAAGTTCTGGAAGACTCAAAGAATTTGTGAATGACGATCAAGAGTATGAACTTGAGAAAAAATACGGTCAATTAGCAGACAAGTTACATACAGCACTTCACGAAGTTGTGGGTCATGCGTCTGGACAATTAAACCCAGGGGTTGGAGAAACAAAAGAAACGCTAAAAAACTATGCATCTACTCTCGAAGAAGGGCGTGCAGATTTAGTAGGACTCTATTTCTTATACAATCCGAAATTACAAGAATTAGGGCTGGTATCCGACTGGAAAGCGGTAGGGATGGCAGCTTTTGATGGTTATATTCGAAATGGTTTAATGACCCAATTAATCCGATTAAACCTTGGGGATGACGTCGAAGAAGCGCACATGAGAAACCGTCAGTGGGTAAGTGCTTGGGTCTATGAAAAAGGACTTAAAGATAATGTGATTGAAAAAGTAACCCGTAATGGAAAGACTTATTTCAATATCAATGATTATGAAAAACTTCACGACTTGTTTGGCGAGTTACTTCGCGAAACCCAACGCATCAAATCTGAAGGAGATTTTGCAGCAGTACAAGCCCTAGTAGAAGGGTATGGTGTGAAAGTTGATCAAGAGATTCATACAGAAGTTTTAGAACGTAACAAACAATTTAAATCAGCTCCTTATGGTGGATTTGTGAACCCAGTGTTGGTGCCACAAACAGATGCCGAGGGTGAAATTACTTCAATCCAGGTAAACTATGTAAAGACTTTTGAAGGTCAAATGCTCAACTACTCTGAGAAGTATAGTTTTTTACCAGAAGTTAACTAAGAAAGTTTATTTTCAATATATATAAGTCACTTATCTAAATGGTAAGTGACTTTTTTAATAACCTAAAATAAATTTAATAGCAGCAATACCAGCAATAAAGCCTATAAATGCTAATAAAATCCATAAACTTCCTTTGTAATATTTTTGATGAAGATTAAAATCTTTCCGATAAGCATAGATAATAACCCCAATAAAAACGATTGCAAAAAGGATTCCGAAAGTAAGTTGTCCTTGACTGAACATAATTATGTATTTTTAGGCTTATAAATTGAGTCAAATTTATAAAAAATTATAAGAATCACAGCATGTTTGACCTTTCATCTTTGGAGGGTCGAAATGTGTAAAAAACAACCAATATGAACGCTAAAATAAAAGCAGTACAACAATTCCATGAAGCCTTTAAAATAGGGTATAGCACCTCTCTCAAAGCGGATTTAGGCACTGCTAAAAACACACTTCGTTTTGATTTAATGAGAGAAGAAAATGAAGAATACTTAGAAGCTGCCAATAACAACGACATGGTCGAAGTGGCGGATGCCTTAGGAGACATGCTTTATATTCTTTGTGGAACGATTATTGAGCACGGAATGCAACACAAAATTGAGGCTGTTTTTGAAGAAATTCAACGCAGTAATATGAGCAAATTAGGTGCCGATGGCCAACCTATTTATCGCGAAGACGGAAAAGTATTAAAAGGTCCAAACTATTTTAAACCCAATATTCAAGGAATTTTAGAGTCGTAAACCACTACACGCTTACTGTCCACCCAAATAAATCTTCTGCTTTCTTTGTCTGAATATCTGTGATGCGTTTTTTTAATTGCAATCCAACAGGATTTTCGAGTTCTGGTAAGTGATAATCGGTATCTTTAAATCCAAAGGTTGCAATTGGAGAAATAACGGCCGCAGTTCCTGCCCCAAACATTTCTTTTAGACTCCCATTTTTTGAAGCTTCAACAATTTCTGTAACGGTGAATTTTCGAACTTCAACCTTCATACCTTCGTCTTTAGCAATGTCAAGAATACTTTTTCTTGTGATGCCATCCAAAATTCGATCGCTTGTTGGTCCCGTAATTAGTGTATCATTAATACGTACAAAAATGTTCATTGCTCCAGCCTCTTCAATATATTCATGCGTATTGTCATCCGTCCAAATCACTTGGTGATACCCTTTTTCAATCGCTAATTGAGTAGGATAAAATTGACCCGCATAGTTGCCACCTGCTTTGGCAAATCCTACGCCGCCATTTGCTGACCGTGAATAGTTTTGTTCAATGAGAACTTTTACTTTTCCAGCAAAATAAGCTCCTGAAGGTGCTGTACAAATTATAAATTTATAGGCATTTGCGGGAGAAGCATGAAAACCTTCTCCTGTTGCAAACATGATTGGTCTGATATAAAGAGAGCTTCCGTCCTGCGTTGGAATCCATTGTTCATCAACTCTAAGCAATGTTTTTANGCCTTCCATAAATACTGCTTCTGGTAATTCGGGAATAGATAATCGTTTGGCAGAAATATTTAGACGTTTAAAATTTTCGTCTGGACGAAATAACCATGTTTTTTTATCAGCGTCTTTATACGCTTTCATCCCTTCAAAAATAGATTGTCCATAATGAAAAATCTTTGCAGACGGCATTAATGAAATGGGTTGAAACGGTACGATTTCAGGAGTTCCCCAGCTACCATTCGTATAATCACAAACCAACATATGATCAGAAAAAACGGATCCAAATCCAAGATTTTCAAAATCAATACTATTGATTTTTGATGCTGATGTAGGGGTTACTTTAATTGTGTTCATTAGTTGGCTTTAAACATTACGAATACAAATTTACAGAAATAAATGTTTTGACAATGTCAATCTTTCAAAACTTATTATATTTATGCGTTATTTAAAAATTCAAAGCAATACAATGAAAAATTTACTTTTACTATTCATAACATTCCTCTTATTAAACTCTTGTAAACAAAAGGCCCAACCGGCACAAGCACCTATTCAGGTGGACTCAACAGTTTACCAAGTTTATGGGGCTGTATTGGATGCCCAATCGGTACTTTCTTCAAACGATTTAGCGGACTCATTTTCCACGATGAAAAAAACAGATACCCTGTTTGCAAAAGTTCAGGGCACAATTAAAGAAGTATGTTCTAAAAAAGGCTGTTGGATGACTCTTGATTTGGGTGGCGAAAAAGACTTGATGGTACGGTTTAAGGATTATAGTTTCTTTATGCCTTTGGATGCTAAAGGAGAAGTTATTATTAATGGATACGCCACTATTTCTGAAACTTCTGTTGAAGAATTAAGGCATTATGCAGAAGATGCTGGCGCCTCAGAACAGGAAATTGAAGCTATTGTTGAACCAGAACTCACTTATAGTTTTGAAGCTGATGGTGTGCTTTTGGCTCAACCTTCTAGTTAACTAAATCATGAAGCGTACAGTCATCACCACTTCTGATGGATCAAAAACCATTCAAATTGAAGACTGGGACGAGCAATACCATTCCATTCATGGTGCCATTCAAGAATCTCAACATGTGTTTATCAAAACGGGGCTGCATCATTTTTTAAATCGATACAAGCCAAAAGATCTTACTATTCTTGAAATTGGATTTGGAACAGGACTCAATGCATTTTTGACTGCTTTGGAATCGGATAAACAAGGGGTTAAAATTCAGTATGAAGGCGTTGAGGCCTATCCAGTTCTGACGGAAGAATTATCACAATTAAATTATGCTTCACAAATAGAACCAGATAAACAGACACTTTTTGATACCTTACACGAAGTTTTTTGGGGAGAATTACATCCGATTTCTTCTCTTTTTTCATTAAAGAAACGCCAACATTTTTTTTCAGATATTTCGGATGAAAATTCTTTTGATATTATTTATTTTGATGCGTTTGGTCCACGAGTTCAACCAGAATTATGGACAGATTCTATTTTTAAAAGTATGTTTAAGGCGCTGAAACATAAGGGTGTTTTAGTTACTTATTCGGCAAAAGGCAGTGTACGTCGCGCAATGCAAGCCGCGGGGTTCGTAGTTGAACGCTTGGAAGGCCCTCCAGGAAAGCGGGAGATGTTGAGAGCATCTAAACCTTCAGAAATATGTTAGTATTTCACTTATTAAATAGGGTAGTAAGCTTAAAGTATTGTTAAACCTCTATAAATTCAATTTTATAGAACTTCTTATCACTAATTTTGTTTGGATGGGACAAATACTTTTAATTACTGGAGCTACAGGGTTGGTCGGAAAAGCGTTGGTTAAACAATGTTTGGCGGATGGACATACGGTACACTATTTATCCACTCGTAAATCCAAAATTTTACAGCAATCAAACTACAAAGGTTTTTATTGGAACCCACAAGATCAAACAATCGATTTGGCTTGTTTTGAAGGGGTTGAGGTGGTTTTTAATTTAGCAGGAGCTTCCATTGCCCAACGTTGGAGCAATGCCGCTAAAACGTCTATTTTATCCAGCAGAACCGATGCCCTAGCGTTGTTGCATTCAAGTATCGAAACCCATAAATTTCCTGTCAAACACATCATTTCAGCAAGTGCTATTGGAATTTATCCAGATTCTAAAACCCGTTACTATGATGAAAAATTTCAAGGAACAGATGCTAGTTTTTTACGCACAGTGGTAAAATCATGGGAGGGTAGTTTAAAACCTTTTCAACCTCTTGGAATTAAAACCGCAGCATTGCGTATTGGAATTGTGTTGGATACCCACGAAGGTGCATTGCCAAAAATCATGCAACCGATCAAAAAATATTTTGGTGCCGCGTTAGGTTCGGGCGATCAATGGCAGTCTTGGATTCATATTGATGATTTAGTGCATTTATTTATGTTTGTATTAGAATCAAAATTAGAAGGTGTTTACAATGCTGTCGCACCAAATCCAGTTCAACAAACAGAACTCACAAAATTAATCGCAAAAATTCTTCAGAAACCCTTGCTGTTACCCAACGTTCCTGAATTTGTCCTTCGACTTATGTTGGGCGAAATGTGTGCAATTGCACTCGAAAGTCAACGCGTCTGCGCAACCAAGATTCAAGATGCAGGTTTTAAATTTAATTATATCGAGTTGGAGCCCGCTTTGGAAGATTTGATTGCTTAAATCCTCCGTTTAATTCCTTTTAACACACTCAAATTTAAAAAATACTTTGTGACATTTTGACATTTTATTAATAATGGCAGTACTTTTGCCATTGGTTATAAAAAAAAATTAATCACCCAAAGGCGTTATACACACAATGAGTAAAAAAGAAACCAAAACGGAAGTAGAACTTCCAGAAGAAACCATAACAAATGAAGCGGTCAACGAAGAAACGACCACAGAGCCAACAGTTGAGCTTACAGCAGAGGAACAATTAGCAGCCGATTTAGCACAGGAAAAAGATAAGTTTTTACGTTTGTTTGCAGAGTTTGAGAACTACAAACGACGTACGACAAAAGAACGTATTGAGTTATTTTCTACGGCGAGTCAAGACGTAATCAAGGCATTACTGCCCGTGTTAGATGATTTTGATCGTGCATTGTTGGAAATATCTAAAAGTGAAGCAACTGAACTTTCAAAAGGAGTGGAGCTGATTAAAAATAAATTATTCTCGACTCTTGAGCAAAAAGGATTGGAGTTTATTGAGGTTAAAGCTGGTGATGTATTTAATGCAGATGACCATGAAGCAATTACACAAATCCCAGCCCCTTCAGATGATATGAAAGGAAAAATTATTGATGTAATCGAAAAAGGTTACAAGTTAGGTGAGAAAGTAATTCGTTTTCCAAAAGTAGTTATTGGGAACTAATTTAATTAAGATATAAAAGTACACTACCGAGATGGCAAAACGCGATTATTACGACATACTAGGCATTAGCAAAGATGCTTCTACTGCAGAGATTAAAAAAGCTTATAGAAAAATGGCGGTTAAATATCATCCCGATAAAAATCCAGATGATCAAGCAGCTGAAGAAAAATTCAAAGAAGCTGCAGAAGCCTATGAAGTATTGAGTGACTCAGATAAAAAGGCGCGTTATGATCAATTTGGTCATCAAGCGTTTGAAGGTGGCGGCGGCTTTGGCGGCGGCGGAATGAATATGGATGACATCTTTAGTCAGTTTGGTGATATTTTTGGTGGCGGCGGAGGCTTTGGTGGCTTCGGTGGCGGACAACGTCAGCGTGTGATGAAAGGCAGTAACCTGCGTATTCGTGTTAAATTAACATTAGAGGAAATTGCAACTGGTGTTGAAAAGAAAGTCAAAGTTAAGCGTAAAAAGCAAGCCAAAGGCGTGACCTACAAAACCTGTTCGGTATGTAATGGTCAAGGGCAAGTTACGCGAGTAACCAATACAATTTTAGGTCGTATGCAAACGGCAGCGCCTTGTAATGCCTGTGGGGGTACGGGTCAAACCATAGACAATCGCCCTCCAAATTCAGATTCTCAAGGGTTTGTAGTAGAAGAGGAAACCGTTTCTATAAAAATTCCTGCTGGGGTTGTAGATGGTATGCAGCTAAAAGTAACTGGTAAAGGAAATGCCGCTCCCGGAAATGGGATTTCTGGTGATTTATTAGTGGCTATTACCGAAGAAACACACCCAACCTTACAACGTGAAGGTGACAATTTACATTACGATTTGTATGTGAGTTTGCCCGATGCAATTTTAGGGTCTTCCATAGAAATTGAGACTGTAACTGGGAAAGTCCGTTTAAAAATTGAAGCCGGCGTACAATCAGGAAAAATACTACGCCTCCGAGGTAAAGGAATTCCAAATGTAAACGGCTATAGTCGTGGGGATTTGTTGGTGCACATCAACGTTTGGACGCCAAAAACATTGAGCAAAGAACAAAAAACGTTTTTTGAAAAAATGAAGTCGGATGAGCATTTTACTCCAAAACCAGAAAGCTCGGATAAGTCCTTTTTTGAAAAGGTAAAGGATATGTTTTCTTAAGGGGTTTAGTGACTGAGATATGAGGAGATCCTCGTTGTTCTATAACTTCTCTTTTCGGTCATCTTTTTAATAGTTTTGGTTTTATATTTCTGCCAACTGTTAGTATATGGCAAGTAGGGCAGTAGAAAGCGAAAAACTTTCAAGTTTGCACTGAGCTAAAGCGTTGTATTTTGTTTTTACCTTTTTCATTTTAAAAGCCAAATCAACGATTTGGCGGTGTTGGTAAATAGTACTGAATTTTCGTAAACCACCGAACGCCCTATTTGCTATATATCTTGTTGTAACACGTTTTTAATCTATTGGATAGTTTTTCATTCCGATAAAAAAACCATCCATCATATTATTTATAAATCCATCATATTCATCAAAAACTGTTTTAAACCTATCAAAATCCTCAGTTGTAGTAGTCTTAAAATCGTTCGGGCTTTTTGGGTGTGTGATTCTATCTCTTTCAGTTTTGATGTCTTTTAACCGTTCTAATTTAGAGCCAAAATATTCTCTTTTGATATCTTGCTTTTCCCAAGTTTTAGATATTTGCTTAAATGTCTTTTTGAATTTGACCATAAACTTGTCTCTGTCCGAATAGTTAGGGTAATTATCAAGTCTATTTAAGTTAAATAAGTCTGACTCGATCAATGAAAACAGTTCTCTTAAACAAGCCCTATACATTGTGTTGAATGCTTTTTGGTCATTCTTAAATTCAAAAGTCAGCTCAATTAGGTTTAAATAGTCTTTACGAATTATGTTGTGAGTTTTTTGATAATTATGAAGAATCTGTTGAGCTTCTTGAAAGTCAGTTAGATTGTCATAATATTTTGTTGGATGTTTAGTTTCCATTATTCGCAATGTTTGCCAACGACCCGCTAAACGAAGTGAGGTTCTGGGTTTTGAATATCGAGTTTCCTCGTATATTCAAAAGACGAAAAGAACCTTACCACCCGAGCAAAGCGAACAGATGAATACCTAATTATAAAAATATAAAACACATGAATAAATTGCGTTTAGCAAATGATGTTGCATCGTTTTCCCTCGATGGGCAGTTAAAGCTGTATTTTATATAGTTGCGGATCATAAGCAATTTGGTTTAGCTGAATGTGCTACATCAGACGTATATCGGAACCTTTCCAATACGGTATTCAATAAAACAAAATCTAAAACTTCGGTTAAATTACTTATGAAGACATAGATTTGGGATCTAAATCATCTATAAATGTATAAAAAGAATCGCATTTTACCAAAAATCAGCCAGATTTTAACAGTTCAAAATGTAATGCGGCAAGGTATTTCTTTTTGAGTGTAACTTTTCATATATTGGTGCGTCTTACAATCAAAACGAATTACATGAGCACCCTTTTAGAAACCAAAGAAGTTTCAAAATACTTTGGCGATTTTCAAGCCTTAGATTCTGTATCCATTCAAGTGCCAAAACACAGTATTTTTGGACTTTTAGGCCCCAATGGTGCCGGAAAAACTACCCTCATCAGAATTATCAATCAAATTACCATGCCCGATACAGGTTCGGTCGTTTTGGACGGCGAACCTTTGCAAGCCCACCATGTGCAATATATTGGCTATTTACCCGAAGAACGCGGACTGTATAAATCCATGAAAGTTGGAGAGCAAGCCCTGTATTTGGCGCAGCTCAAAGGTCTGTCGTATTCCGATGCTAAGAAACGCTTAAAATACTGGTTTGATAAATTAGAGATTGGCCATTGGTGGGACAAAAAAGTGGAAGAACTCTCTAAGGGAATGGCACAAAAAATTCAGTTTGTAGTCACGGTTTTACACCAACCCAAACTCTTAATTTTTGATGAGCCGTTTTCAGGATTTGACCCCATCAACGCCAATTTAATCAAAGATGAAATATTACAATTAAGAGACGAAGGAGCCACTGTTATTTTTTCAACCCACCGTATGGAATCCGTTGAAGAACTTTGTGATCATATTGCCTTAATCCATGAGTCTAAAAAAATATTAGATGGCAAGCTTATTGACATCAAACGCAATTACAAAACAAATTCGTTTGAAGTAGGATTGTTGACCCATGACAAAAAAGCCTTACAACAAACAATTGAAGCTAAATTTAAAGTCGCTCCAGCAGAATTTAAATCATTGCACGATGACTTAAAACTGAATATTTCGTTGGAATCAGAAGGAACTTCTAATGATTTGTTAGCATTTTTAACCGCTCAATCTCAAGTTGTGCATTTTAAGGAGTTAATTCCAAATGCAAATGATATTTTTATTCAAACCATTCAAAATAACCACTCATGAATCACCTTCCATTAATTATCAAACGTGAGTATTTGACTAAAGTACGAAACAAGGCGTTTGTCCTGATGACTTTTTTGACGCCTTTCGTTATGATTGGCTTGGCTTTATTTGTGGGCTATTTATCAAGTGTGAATAACGATACCGTCCGCAACCTCTATGTTTTAGATGAAACCGAGTTTCTATCGGAATCTTTCAAAACAAATGATCAAACGATTTATACCCATCTCTCTGATCTTGATTTAGAAACTGCCAAAACCCTTGCAAATCAAGAAGGTGCCTATGGGTTGCTCCACATTCCTAAGGTCTCTTTAGAAACCGTATCAAAATCCATTCGTTTTTATTCAGAAGAATCCCCTTCACTATCGGTAATATCTTCTTTGGAGTCTAAAATCGAAACTAAATTATCCGAACTCAAATTACAAAACATTGGTGTTGATTTAGACCTTATTAAAGCGTCAAAAACCTCTGTTGAAATCAACCAAGAAAGTTTTGAAGGTGTGAAAACCTCTAAGGTGGGAAGTGTTATGAAATTGATTTTTGGAGGCACAGCTGGCTATCTGTTATTTATGTTTATAATAATCTATGGAAACATGATTATGCGCAGTGTGATTGAAGAAAAAACCAGCCGTATTATCGAAGTCATTATTTCCTCTGTAAAACCCATCCAACTGATGCTGGGTAAAATTATTGGAACCTCTTTAGCAGGGATCACACAAGTGGCGATTTGGATTATTCTGGGTTTTGTTTTATTGTTTACAACCTCGGCTATTTTTGGAGTTGAGTTGTCTCAAACCCCTCAGCAAGAACTGCTAAATGAAGCACTTTCTAATCCAGAATCAACCGATAAAATTCAGATGCTCATCTATGAATTTAACAGTCTTCCAATTGTAAACTTAATGCTGGCTTTTATCTTGTTTTTCATTGGAGGTTATCTCTTATACAGTTCATTGTATGCGGCTATTGGAGCAGCAGTCGATAATGAAACGGATACCCAGCAATTTATGATTCCCATACTAATCCCTTTGATTTTAGCGATCTATGTGGGCGTGTTTACGGTTATTGAAGATCCGCATGGCACCATTTCAACGGTCTTTTCATTCATNCCATTTACCTCTCCGGTTGTGATGCTGATGCGTATTCCGTTTGGGGTCCCCATTTGGCAACAAGTTGTTTCGTTTTTGATTTTAATTGCAACCTTTATAGTTACCGTGTGGTTTGCCGCTAAAATTTACCGTGTAGGAATTTTGATGTATGGAAAAAAACCAACGTATAAAGAACTTTTTAAATGGTTGAAATATTAATTTTAATAGAACATTATTAATGCATACTAACTCAGCAACAGATGTCTAGAATATTAATCATTGAAGATGAAGCCTCCATCCGTCGGGTTCTGGTAAAAATCCTATCGGAAGAGAATCCGCAGTACCAAGTTTTTGAAGCCGAAGATGGTCTGATTGGCACTGAAATGATCAAGAAAGACGATTTTGATTTGGTGTTATGTGATATTAAAATGCCTAAAATGGATGGTGTTGAAGTTTTGGAAGCTGTCAAAAAAATTAAACCTGAAATTCCTATGGTTATGATATCGGGTCATGGCGATTTGGATACAGCAGTGAACACCATGCGCATGGGTGCTTTTGATTATATATCAAAACCCCCCGATTTAAACCGATTGTTGAATACCATTCGAAATGCACTAGACCGCAAGCAATTGGT
>JGI26086J50260_1000339_pt1 | contig 30802 bp, 23 predicted proteins | sample SaaInl3SG_22_DNA_FD_50260 | JGI IMG/M metagenome (IMG submission 50260)
ATACTACTTACACTGTAGGGGTTTTCCAATCGAGGAAGATTAGCAAGTGGAATATCAACGATAGTGCTTTGAATGGCTTCATCAATTTGGGACGGTTCATTTTTACAGGTAATAAATAATGCTAACAGTGCAAGAAAGATGCCAAATACATAAGTTTTTGTTTTCATGGTTTTTTGATTTAGGTGTGACATTAGGTTAGGATTCTTGGAGAATCACTAAACTAAAAGTAGGATATTGAGCGATTGAAACGAGTACTTTTGAATGTGAAAATGTACTTTATTCGCTTCAAAATGAAGTACTTTAACTTTCGCTAACTAAATCAAAAGGATCAAAATTTATATGTCCCAAATACATCGTACGCAATAACAGAGCACAGTCTGTAAGCTGTTCTGTGTTATAAAGTTGTTTGAGAACTTGCTTTCTTTTAACAATATGCGATTTTGAACAGTTCAATAATTCTGGAAGAAGTTTAGAGGGCATTAAAATAGCTATATTTTATATCCCCGTCAAGAGCTCTTGAAATTCAATAGCTGAGAAATTTCCAAAACCTTCAATGATACGTCCTTTGGAATTAAGAATAATGGCTTTATTGAGTAGGGTAAGCACCCAGGCTTCACTTGCTTTTTCAAAATCTACTAATGAAAATTGATCTTGAGGATTAATTTCCATCATTTTTTGAACTTGATCTACCATACTGTTGAATGGCTGTATGCAAATTCCTACAAAACGAATCTTGGGATACCGTTTTTGAAGAGTTTTTACCCGCTCTAGGGTGTTTTTATAATGATTCATTTGGGTTTGTGACCAAAAATAGATCACGGTCGTACTGTTGTTAAAAATACTCGCGCTGCTCACTGTCTCCCGGTTTACATTTTGTAATGCGATTTTTGGCAGAGGACTATTAGGCTCCATATTAGTAATATTGGTATGGAGGGTTAGGATTTCTGCTAAATAAACAGGGGAGTTGTTTACTGTAGCATAATACTGCAAAAAACGTTCATGTTGGCCATGGTTTTCGAAGGTGAGGAGTTCCTCAAAGGCAATCGCTCTGGCTAAATTGTTTCGAAGTAAGGAACCTGAAATTCTTTTATCTAAAACTTTCAAACGTTCAATATTATAGGCAGTTGTTTGTTTTTGCTTGAAATAAGGTATGGAACGATCTAGTGCTTTTTGACTTATAAAATTCAAGATATAATTCACATAGGGATCAAAAAAAGCCAAATCATTGTCCCCATAATTTAGAAAGCTTCTGTATCTAAAAAAGAGGCTGTCTTCTTCTACAGACCATTGTGTACCTCTTAAGAGGGCATAACGCTCTCGGATATTGGCATAATGATAAATATAGGCCGCTTGAGTAATTTTTTGAGCAATAGGAGAAAGCTTGTTGACTGAATCCATTTGGATCCACAATTGCTTTTTCTCCATGAGCAATGAATCTAAAAGGGAGTTAAACGTTTGGCTATTGCTTGAATATTTGGTGGATAAAAAATTCGCCTCTAATTTTTGTTTTAAAATCAATTCCATCAAGAAATTGTTTTTAGAAGCTCCCACACCAGAAAACACAATAGATTCATCAAAGGCTGCAGCATTTATTCTAACCCAGAGACTGTCCTTCTCTTCCAACAATACCGTTTGGAATTCGGGAAGGTGTTCCAATTTATAGATCCCGCTAGACATCGAGTCAAACTTTTTTTGAAAACGCAAACTTTTATCCAAATCAAGGGTTTCAATTACTTTATTCCCCTGATATAAAGTAACAGCACGCGAAGAGGGATTGACAATTTGTCCACCAAAGAAAATTCCACTTCGATCGTATTGATTGGATTGACAACCCATCCATAGAAGTAAAACAAGTGCGCTAAAAATAACTTTTCGAATCACAGTTCAAAAATAACATTTTAAACGATTAAAAAATCTTAGCTTGAAGTTAAAAAATTGCTGAGTCTGCCAAGGATTTATGTAAGTTTGCATTTCAAAAATCAATCACTATGTTGTCGGTTTCAAACCTTTCAGTTCAATTTGGAAAACGAATTTTATTTGATGAAGTAAATACAACCTTCACTTCTGGAAATTGCTACGGTATCATTGGTGCCAATGGAGCTGGGAAGTCCACCTTTTTGAAAATCATCTCTGGAAAACAGGATGCAAATTCAGGTAGCGTACACCTAGAGCCAGGGAAACGCTTATCGGTCTTGGAACAAAATCACAATGCCTATGATGAAAGCCCTGTTTTGGAAACAGTTCTGAAAGGTAATTCTTCGCTTTTTAAGGTAAAAGCAGAAATGGATGCACTTTATGCTAAAGAAGACTTTTCCGATGCGGATGGAGATCGTGTGGGTGAACTTCAAATTCAATTTGAAGAGATGAATGGATGGAATGCCGATAGTGAAGCAGCAGCAATGCTTTCTAATTTAGAAATACCCGAGGCATTGCATTACGCTTTAATGAGTGATTTAGATGGAAAACAAAAAGTTCGTGTATTATTAGCTCAAGCTTTATTTGGAAACCCAGATGTATTGATCATGGATGAGCCTACCAATGATTTGGATTACGATACGATTATGTGGCTAGAGAATTTTTTAGCAAATTATGACAACACCGTTATTGTGGTTTCGCATGACCGTCATTTCTTAGATGCTGTATGTACACATATCTCAGATATTGATTTTGGAAAAATAAATCACTTTTCAGGGAATTACACCTTCTGGTATGAATCTTCTCAATTGGCTGCACGTCAACGAGCACAACAGAATAAAAAATCTGAAGAAAAGAAAAAAGAACTGCAAGAGTTTATCGCTAGGTTTTCTGCTAATGTTGCTAAATCCAAGCAGGCTACTTCACGTAAAAAGATGATAGATAAATTGGACATCGAAGAGATCAAGCCTTCTAGTAGACGGTATCCTGCTATTATTTTTGATCAAGAACGAGAAGCGGGCGATCAAATATTAAATGTTGAAAATCTTTCTGCTTCTTCAGATGGAACAACTCTTTTCAAGATGTTCATTTAAATCTAGCTAAAGGCGATAAGGTTATTGTCTATGCAAAAGATACTCGAGCCCTTTCAGCATTTTACGAGATTTTAATGGGAGAACGTAAGGCGGATACTGGAAAGTTTGATTGGGGTATTACCACCTCACAAGCCTACCTACCTGTAGATCATGACAACTTTTTTGAAAACCCCATGAGTTTAGTGGACTGGCTTCGTCAATACGCCAAAACAGAGGAAGAACGTGAAGAAGTTTTTTTAAGAGGATTCTTAGGAAAAATGTTGTTTAGTGGGGAAGAGGCGCTCAAACAATCAAACGTCCTCTCAGGAGGAGAAAAAGTGCGTTGTATGCTTTCTAAAATGATGATGGAACGCGCCAATGTATTACTCTTGGAAGAACCCACCAACCACTTAGATCTGGAATCCATTACCGCATTTAATAATTCGTTAAACAACTTTAAGGGAACCCTTCTTTGTAGCACTAGTGACCATGCTTTTGCACAAACTTTAGGAACCCGCATTGTCGAATTGACACCCAATGGTATCATTGACCGTCACGCTACTTTTGATGAGTACATGACCGATCCAAAAATTAAAGAATTAAGGGAAAAGATGTTGGGGTAGTAAATCCCAATTTTTAATTAAGGATGTTAGCTCTGAAGTAACGCTTTCAAACTACGAATGTGTTTTTCTTTCGTTTTCTGCTTATAGCGTTTACAGTAACTGGTGTGAAAAGAATGAGTTGACAAAAAGTTCAACTGAAGTTTGTTCCAATCGTCTACATTAAAGTCTGGATTAGAAAATTTAATCTCTTCTAATAACTTCAATCCTGTCTTCCAAAAACTTTTAGTACCAATATATTCAAGATCTGCATCCGCAAGAATACATTCCATATGAGATTTGGGTTGTTGTGGTATTTTTGTTGACATGATCATCTCTTTGATCAGTTCGAGATGTGACGCCTCAGTATTATACTTTGATAATTCTTGTTCAACAAGAATGCAGCTCTTTTCTTCATGGTCTTTTGGACCTTCTAAGTAGCCTGTATCATGATACAAGGCTGCAATTTGAATTAACTCTATATCTAAGTCAGAAAGAGAATAATAGTTTGCTATTTTAAGGGATGTTTCCAAAACATAAAGAGTATGCTCAACAGAGTGGTAAGGATATATGGGTGGAATCCTTTTTAATAACTCGAGAGCATTTTTTTTTATCTTATGAATGGGATATACTGGCACAATTAAATAAAATAGAGTTTAAATGTATAAAAAAAAGGTCAGGATTAATTAAACCTTCATTTATATTCATATAACTATTAGTAAATAAAGCAGTTACTGTTTAGAATAAAAAGTACTCGAACCCCTTTTACGTAAAAATAAAGTAAGTGCTAATAACAATAATGGTAATAATAATACCATACATTTTTACAGGCTTCCATGGAGTTATATCCACTTGCTCGGTATAGTTTTGCACATAAGCCACTTCACGAGGTCTCAATTTTCCTATCAAAACATTACTCCTATATTAAACAAGAAAATAATTGCCATAATATGCAGGTAATGAGGATATTCACCTCCCCCTGAAATCACATAACCTTTAAGTACAAACTGACTAATTGAATACATAACGACTCCAATCAGCATGGCTACTTTTGCAGCAAGGGCAGGAACGTACTTGGTCAAATATCCAACCAAGATAATAGTCAAAATTGGAATTGTATAACATCCATTGATCTCCTGGAGGTATCCGAAAAGGCCATCAGGTGCATTGGCAATAGTAGGTGCAATAATCATTGAAAGTAATGCAAGACCAATTCCAAAAGTTTTTCCTGCTCGAACCACTTGTTGTTCGTTAGCATCTTTCTTAATGTATTGTTTGTATATATCGAGTCCAAAAAGAGTGACAGAACTATTTAAGGCAGAATTAAAAGAACTTAAAATAGCACCAAAAAGAACTGCAGCAAAAAATCCAAGTAATACGGGAGGTAGAACTTTGTTTACTAAAAGACCATAGGATAAATCTGCCTGACTAGCATCTAAAGACCCTCCAAAAATATAATACGCAATAATCCCTGGCAAGACAACAATGATAGGGCCTAAAATTTTAACAAAAGCGGCAAGGATTAAACCTTTCTGACCTTCAATCAAATTTTTAGCTCCAAGAGCTCTTTGAATAATCGCTTGATTGGTTCCCCAATAAAACAATTGTACTAAAACCATTCCTGTAAACAAGGTGCTAAACGGAATTGCTGAATCCGACCCCCCCATAGCTTTAAATTTTGATGGCTCATGAGCATACAAGGCCTCTATACCGTTCATAAGACTTCCATCTCCAATATACATTAAACCGAAAACAGGGATCATAATCCCACCAATAAGNAAACCAATCGCATTTACTGTATCTGAAACAGCTACGGCTTTGAGTCCTCCAAAAATGGCATAAATTGACCCTATGATTCCAATAGCCCAAACGGTTAAAATTAGTGTGCTCGTGTCACTTAACCCAAAGAGCGTTGTTAAATCAAACATTCCAATAAGGGCAATTGCACCCGAGTATAATACTATTGGAAGTAATACTACAACATAACCTGAGAGAAATAATCCTGAAGTAATCGATTTAGTAGCCGTATCATAACGTCGCTCTAAAAATTGAGGAATGGTAGTCAATCCTCCTTTGAGGTAACGTGGTAACAAGACCACCGCTGTGATAACCATAGCGATTGCCGCNAAAGTTTCCCATGCCATAACAACAACTCCTTCATTAAATGCAGATCCATTTAAGCCTACAAGTTGTTCAGTAGATAAGTTAGTTAATAATAAGGAACTCGCTATTACAGGGGCTGTAAGGCTTCGCCCACCTAAAAAATAGCCATCCTCCGTATTTTCGTTAGTGCTTCTAGTAGCAAAATAAGCTACTAAACCNACCAATAAGGTNAAGGCAATGAATATAATAAATTGCATAAGAAAGTTTAATTCGTTTGTTNCGANCTAAAAATAAGAAAACTTATCTTAAGGAAAGATACTTTNTAGAACTTCCTTAGCTTGCTTTTCTTCATCAGGATGAACCCAAACCTCTTGATCACTTGAAAAAGAACCAAAACCTGCAAGCCGCGCTGACTCAGCACGATCTTTAACTACTGGGACGATAGAAACTTCGTCCAAAGCATTACACAGATTGATAACTTGAACCGGAGGGCCGAAGAAAATTTTCACATATTTTGGGGACATAAGAATGTATTTAGGCTTTNTTGTATCTATTATTCCAAATGGAAGGGTTAAAGTTTTTACCTAACGCAAAACCATAGAATAAAACAATGGAGGCGATCGCTTTAAAATTGAAAAACAGTAACATCCAATAGGTTGAAGCATCAGGAGATTTAGTAAACAAATTCATTGGCATAATTTCCGTAGCAAAAAAACTAATGATTAGTATAAGACCTAATAAATTCCAAATGTTCTTAAAGGGCCACATCATTACTTTTCTCAATGGATGAAGGTCATTCCCCCACTTGTGAACTAAATAATAATAATCATTCCCAAGAGGAGCGAAGAGGAGAGGATCATCTGTCTTCTCCAAACGGAACAGGGCAGAAGGAGCCATGATCTTAAATCCACTTAAACGGGTATCATGAAGGGCTTCTAATTGTTGAATATCTTCATATGCTGAATCCGGCAGTTTGTTTTTAAAATACTTTAAATCAAGAAATCTAAGACGATGGTTAATGCTAACTTTCTTTATTTGATCTAAATGGTAAATCTTAGTGCGATCTAACAAATCAAATTTAAAAGCATTTGTCGTTTTGATCTCAAAGGATTGATACAGTGACTTAAGAGCACTTTCCTGATCCTCAGCTGTTAATTGATGAGCTCTTGTTTTGTCAAGAGCAGTTTTGATATTGGTTCTTGGTAATACATTCAACTTCATAGTTCCATCTCATTTGTAACAAAAATAATAAATTATAGTGTACTAATTACCCTTTCAAAGTAAGTTATTAGCGCAATTGTGCACCCAACTCTTTCTCAAAATTATGCTGCAACTTAGCCATTACCTTATCCACCTGTTTGTCAGTAAGGGTTTTGGTCTTGTCTTGAAAAGTAAAACTCAATCCATACGATTTTTTACCCTTTTCAAGATTTTTCCCTTCATANACATCAAACAAACTAACCTCTTTAAGGATTTTACGATCTGTTTTTATCGCTATTTCTCTCAACGATTCGAAAAGAACTGCTTCATCCAATAATAGTGCGAAATCCCNACGAACTATAGGAAATTTNGCTATTTCCTCATATTTCAATGGATGAGCATAGGCTTTATCTACAAGATCTCCCCAATTTAATTCTGCTAAATAAACATCTTGATCTATTCCAAAACGATCATTCGTTTTTTTAGAAATCAAACCAAAAACACCTANTCTCTTTTTATTAGCTGTAATTTGAAAAGCTTCATCAAAATTTGGATGAGTCTCTGGATGCCATTCAATAGCTCCTAATCCAAGTCCTTCTAACATATCATTAAGTACACCTTTTCCATAAAAGAAATTGTTAGGCGCATTGTTCATGTCCCAATGAGACTCAAAAACATTTCCAACCAATGTGATACTCAATCGTTTTGCTTCAACAAAAGTTTCATTTTTCTTCCCATATATTGATCCAAATTCAAAAAGCTTTAAGCTTCTATTTTGTCGGTTTAGATTAAATGAAACTGCTTCTAAGGCATTAAAAATAAGTGATTGTCTCATTAAGGAAAGTTCTTTTCCAAGAGGGTTCACTAAGGTAACTGGAGCATGAAAGTCCGCATTAAACTCGGGGGAGGTCAAAGAATTATTCATTATCTCCATAAATCCATGCCCCGTAAGCTTCTGAGCTACAGCTGTTTCTAACTTGTAGGGATCTTTCCAACTATAAGGAGGGCTTGCTTCATATTGAAGGGGTTTGTCTTCAAGATTATTATAACCATATACCCTCAATATTTCTTCAATAACATCTGCTGGACGAGATACATCAACACGATAACGCGGTATGGTCATTCCAATTCCTGTCTCTGAAACATTGTTAATATTGATCTCTAATGCGTTTAAAATAGTATGCAAATCTTTTTGCTCAATTGCCTGTCCAACTGTACGTTCCAACTCATCAAAACTTAAAAATATTTGATTTGGTTCAGCCAAAGGCTTTGAAAAATCTTGGATATCACTTGTTATTTGTCCACCTGCAAGTTTCTTAATCAAAATAGCAGCTCTTTTTAGTGCAATAATTCCAATTTCTGGATCAATTCCTCGTTCAAAACGGAAAGAAGCATCAGTATTTAAGCCGTGTCGTTTTGCTGTTTTCCTAACACTTACTGGATCAAAATAAGCACTTTCCAGAAAGACTGTTGTTGTTTGTTCTGAAACACCAGAATCAAGACCTCCAAAAATACCAGCAATGCACAGTGGTTTTTTGGAATCACAAATCATCAAATCTTCACCATCTAAAACTCTCTTTGTTCCGTCTAAGGTGGTGAATGCAGAACCTTTAGAGCATGTTTGTACAATAATTTCTTTAGAGATTATTTGTGCGTCAAAAGCATGTAAAGGCTGGCCTAACTCATGTAAAACATAATTGGTTACATCTACTACATTGTTTTTTGGTGAGATTCCAATAGCTTTTAGACGATTTTGCAACCAAGTAGGTGAGGGTGCTACAGTCAAACCAGAAATTGTTACTCCATAATATTGACTACACTTCTTAGGTTCTTTAACCTCTACTTTAATGATGTTTTCATTATTATCTACATGAAATGAAGAAGTCTCGGGGACCGTCCATTCAAAAGGGATGTTTTTTAGCATACAAATTGCTTTTAAATCCCTTGCTACACCCATATGACTCATTGCATCAGCGCGATTGGGCGTTAATCCGATTTCAAAGACGTAATCTTCTTCCAATTCAAACAAAGCAGCTGCTGCAGTTCCAGGTTCAAGAGTGGGCTCTAAAACCATAATTCCGTCATGACTTTTACCTAAACCTAATTCGTCTTCAGCACAAATCATTCCCATACTTACTTCCCCACGAATCTTGCTTTTATTGATTTTCAATGAGGTCCCATCTTGCATTGATAAAAGTGTTCCTACAGTAGCGACTAATACTTTTTGACCCTTTGCGACATTGGGTGCTCCACAAACAATAGGCACAATCTCATCATTCCCAAGATGTACTTCTGTTTTTTTAAGTCGATCTGCATTGGGATGTTGCTCACAAGAAACCACTTCACCAACAATGACTCCTTTGAGTCCTCCTTTAATACTCTCAAAGTGCTGAACACCCTCCACCTCAAGACCTAAGTCTGTGAGTAAAACAGAGATTTCATCTATAGTGAGTTCAGTTTTGATAAATTGTTGTAACCAGTTATAGGATATTTTCAATGCGTGTTGTTTTCAAATTATAAAGTGCAAATATAAGAATCTCTTTGGCCATAACTAGCTTATGAAATTCCAAATATTTGAATCAAATTTCATTGCGGAAAGCGTTCTTTTAATCACTTGATGCTCTTTGCTGCTAAAGGTAGCATCCTTTTTTATGATTTGGTGTGCTGTATCACGAGCCGCTTTAAGCAATTCCGTATCTTTTATGACATCAGCAATTTTGAGTTGTAAAATTCCACTTTGTTGAGTTCCCATAAGATTTCCTGGTCCACGAAGACGCAAGTCAACCTCTGCAATTTCAAAACCGTCATTACTTTTTACCATGGTTTCTAAACGAGTTTTTCCTTCTTCAGAAATTTTAGAACCACTCATTAAAATACAATAGCTTTGGTCTGAACCTCTTCCCACACGCCCCCGTAGCTGATGCAATTGCGACAAACCAAAACGTTCTGCACTTTCAATAATCATTACTGAGGCATTGGGAACATTTACACCCACTTCAATTACTGTAGTTGCCACCATGATTTGAGTTTTCCCTTGAACAAAGCGTTCCATCTCATATGCCTTATCATCAGACTTCATTTTCCCATGAACAATACTTATTTGATAAACAGGGGGAGGAAAGCTTCTTGAAATACTCTCATAACCGTCCATTAAATCTTTGTAATCTAAAGTTTCTGACTCTTGAATTAAAGGATAGACAATATAAACTTGACGTCCTAGAGTTAACTGTTCCTTTACAAATGCAAATACCGCAAGCCGATTATTGTCATAACGATGCAATGTTTTAATTGGTTTTCTTCCTGGCGGTAAGGTATCAATGATAGAGATATCCAAATCCCCATAAATACTCATTGCTAGGGTTCTAGGGATAGGAGTGGCCGTCATGACTAAAACATGAGGTGGGATTTCGTTTTTATGCCATAATCGAGCTCTTTGGGCAACACCAAAACGATGTTGCTCATCAATAATTGCAAGTCCTAAATTATGAAACTGAACTTTTTCTTCAAAAACTGCATGAGTTCCCACCAATATTGAAAGCGCACCCGATTCCAGAGCCTCATGTAAAAGAAGCCTTTCTTTCTTCGAACTGCTTCCTGTAAGTAAGGCACAGCGAATTTCAGTACCCTCCAAAAGACTGAATAAAGACTGATAGTGTTGTTGTGCAAGAATTTCAGTTGGAGCAACTAGGGTTGCTTGAAAGCCGTTGTCTATGGAAATTAACATGGCCAGTAATGCCACGATAGTTTTTCCCGAACCTACATCTCCCTGCAATAATCTATTCATTTGTCTTCCAGAACCTAAATCGGCTCGTATTTCCTTGACCACTCTTTTTTGGGCTTCAGTGAGTGTAAAAGGAAGTTGATTTTCAAAGAAATTTAAAAACACCGAACCAACTGAAGCAAAAACATAGCCTTTAATCTTCTGTTTCCGTTGGTGATTTTTTAAAATCAACTGTAACTGCATATAAAAAAACTCCTCGAATTTTAAACGCATTTGAGCTCTAGCAAGTAAATTTTGTGTGGAAGGATAATGAACTTGATGTAACGCCTCTTCTTTTGATATCAATTTGAAGTGGTCCAAAATATACTTGGGTAAGGATTCTGAAAATTCAGCTTTTTTTTCTTGCAGAAGACTAGCTACTAACTTCTGAATAACTCGTTGAGAAACTCCTTTATTTAATCAATTTTTCAGAAGAGGGGTAAATAGGGTAGAAGGCTGCTTTGACTCCTTGTTGGAAAACACTTTCTAATTCCATTTCAGGATGAGGCATACTTGCTTGTCCCTTAAACCAATTAATTCTACCAAAGATGACATAGGTTTGATTTAATCGTAAACTTTCTCTAAGCCACTGATATCCTCTAAACCATACTAATTGCATGATTCCCGTTTCATCTTGAAAAGAGGCCACCATTCGCTTCCCTCGTTTTTGTTGTACATAATCAATTGAAATGATCTTTCCTTTGATTTGGACTTCTGCATTAGTGTTAGGAAGCTGATTAATTGGATGAAATCTACTTCGATCAATATAGCGGTTTGGAAAAAAATGAAGCAAATCTTGAAATGTTTTAATATTCAATTCCTCCTTAAGCAAACGTGCTCGTTCGGGACCAACCCCTTTTAAATACGCTATTTCAGTTTGCATAGAATCCATATCTCTTTTAAAACACTTAAATTTGAATTTGTAAGAGTGTAAATTTAAAATAGTAATCCCAAATATAAATCAAATGCGAGCATTAGTTATTTCTGGAGGTGGAAGCAAAGGCGCTTTTGCAGGTGGTGTTGCCCAATATCTCATTGAAGAGGAGAAACGAAATTATGATCTTTTCTTAGGTACTTCCACAGGGAGCCTGTTGGTTTCACACTTGGCGCTCAAAAAAATTCAAGAAATTAAAAAAGCATTTACTAATGTCAATCAAAAAAGTGTATTTGACAATTGCCCCTATCTTATTGTCCGTAATGGAGAAGAGGAGCGAATTAAAATCAATCATTTCAACGTCCTAAAAAACTTTATCAGAGGAAAGAAAACCTTTGGAGAAAGTAATAATCTTAGGAAGCTTCTTTCAATTGAGTTTCCTGAATCAAATTTTGTGGCATTGAAAGAAAAAGCAGGGGAAGTTATCGTTTGTGTATCCAATTTAACCGCAAATACAGTTGAATACAAACGTTTAAAAGAGTGTGATTATGAAGACTTCCTGGATTGGATCTGGATCTCATGCAATTATGTTCCTTTTATGACTCTTGTGGTAAAAGATGATTGCGAATATGCTGATGGGGGATTGGGATGTATCATCCCTATTGAAGAAGCCATACGAAGAGGAGCAACCCATGTCGATGCGATTTTGCTTGACACACAATTTCAACAAACCAATCGATTGCGATCTAGGAATGTATTTGATGCGTTGGGAAGTGTTTTTGGATTTATTTCGGATCGAATTGAAATCCAAAACATGCACATAGGAAAGCTGATTGCAGAAGACTATAATGCAAGCCTTCGTGTTTTTTATACCCCTAAAATATTAACCACCAATTCTCTTGTTTTCAATAAAACAAAAATGGAAAATTGGTGGCAAATGGGATGGGAACATGCCCAAAAACAATCTACTATTTCTTAAAATAGTCGAGCGTCAATTGTGTCAAAGCTTTTACGCCCAATTTCATTCCTGCATCGTCAACGATAAAGGAAGGGGTATGATGTGAAGGCGCTGTCTTTTCATCCATATCCAATGGCGTTCCTCCTAAAAAGAAAAAGAATCCAGGAACTTCATTTTGAAAATATGAAAAATCTTCTGCACCTGTGATGGCGTCAATTTCTATCACCTTATCAGCACCTGCCACTTTTTGCAAAGTTGGTAACATCTGTTTTGTGAGGGCTAGATTATTAAATGTAATATCGGCTCCATCTTGAATGTCCACTGTAGCTTCTGCTCTGTAAGCTTTAGCAATAGCAGGAACCATTTCAAGCATTCGATTACGAATTAACTCTTTCATGTCTTGGTCCAGTGTACGAATCGTTCCTATCATCTCTAAGCTTTCAGGAATAATATTAAAGCGTATCCCAGAATGAATAGAACCTACAGAAATAACGGCACCTTCCTTTGTCAATTGTGACTCACGACTAATCAGCGTTTGTAATCCATTAATGATTTGTGCGCTTGCTACAATGGGGTCTATACTTTGCCATGGAGTTGAACCATGAGCTTGTTTTCCCTTTACATTGATTACAAAACGTTGGGATGCTGCCATCATCCCTCCGGGTTTATAGGAGATTTTCCCTACATGAGTACCTGAGTTGATATGCAAACCAAAAATAGCATCTACTTTAGGATTGGTTAACACTCCTTCTTTCACCATTAGTTTTGCACCGCCTTCTTCTCCTGGAGGTGCGCCTTCTTCAGCGGGTTGGAAAATGAATTTGACTGTTCCTGAAAAATTTCTGTTTTTTGATAAAATTTCAGCAACTCCCATTAAAATAGCAACATGGGTGTCATGACCACAGGCATGCATAACTCCAGTTTCTTGGCCATTAAAAGTAGAAACTACCTCAGATTTATAAGGAAGGTCATTACGCTCTATAACAGGTAGCGCATCCATGTCTGCACGAAGTGCCACTACTTTTCCGGGACGTTTTCCTTTCAAGATTCCAACAACACCCGTATGCGCAACTCCTGTTTGAACTTCAATTCCTAAGCTTTCTAGATGAGCCGCTACATATTCAGCAGTTTTAAATTCTCGATTAGAAAGTTCAGGATTTTGATGAATATGATGTCTCCATTCAATTACTTTAGACTCTAAAGCATCAAAAACGGCATCCTTAATCTGTGAATACGCAGTGGTAGCTATTAACACTAAACCTACTGTTAATTTTGTTGTCGTTCGTTTCAAAATATTATTTTTTTTTAAATATAGATGTTTATAATTAATTCTATGATTGGAATTTAAAAATAAGGAAATCCCTACTTTTAAACTCGATATGGAAGATCCAGAAAAAGCGTATATAGACACCCTAAATGAAGCGCAAAGAGCGCCAGTATTACACAAAGAAGGACCGCTCATTGTCATCGCAGGTGCAGGTTCGGGAAAGACACGTGTTTTAACTTACAGAATTGCTCACCTGATGGCCTCAGGGGTGGACTCTTTCTCCATTTTGGCCCTAACTTTTACGAACAAAGCCGCTCGTGAAATGAAAGCAAGAATTGGAGAGCTTGTAGGAGAGGGAGAAGCAAAAAACTTATGGATGGGGACTTTTCACTCCGTTTTTGCTAGAATTTTAAGACAGGAAGCTGACAAACTGGGATTTCCTTCCAATTTCACCATATGATACTCAAGATTCCGATCGTTTGATTTCTTCAATCATCAAAGAAATGGGGTTGGATAAAGACATTTATAAATACAAACAAGTACGAAGTCGTATTTCAGCCTTTAAAAACAGTTTGATTACCGTAAAGGCGTATTTCAATGATTCAGATCTGCAAGAGTCCGATACCATGTCTAGAAGACCTCAAATGGGAGCGATCTATAAAGAATACGTAGAGCGTTGCTTCAAAGCTGGAGCCATGGATTTTGACGATTTATTGCTTAGAACCAATGAGTTATTGAATCGATATCCTGAAGTATTGGCAAAATATCAAGACCGCTTTCGTTATATTTTAGTTGATGAGTATCAGGATACCAACCATTCTCAGTACCTCATTGTAAGAGCTTTATCCGATCGTTATCAGAATATCTGTGTCGTTGGAGATGATGCACAAAGTATTTATGCGTTTCGTGGAGCAAACATCAATAACATACTCAATTTCCAAAAAGATTATGATGCTGTCGCTTTATATCGACTAGAACAAAATTATCGTTCCACCAAAACCATCGTAAATGCCGCAAACTCTATAATTAGCCACAATAAAACAAAAATTGATAAAGTGGTATGGACCTCAAATACAGAAGGTGAGTCCATACAAGTAAACCGTTTGGCTACAGATGCAGAAGAAGGTCGACATATAGCCGCCTCCATTTTTGATTTTAAGATGCAGGAACAACGCAAGAATGCTGATTTTGCTATCCTCTATCGAACCAATGCACAATCCAGAGCCATGGAAGATGCGCTCCGAAAGCGTGACATACCCTACAGAATTTACGGGGGACTTTCTTTTTATCAACGAAAAGAAATCAAAGACATTTTGGCTTACCTCAGAATGTTAGTTAACCCAAAAGATGAGGAAAGTTTAAAACGAATCATTAACTATCCACCCCGAGGCATAGGTCAGACAACCCTTGATAAACTGGTAGTCGCTTCTAAACAACATAATTTACCCCTTTTTGAAACCATTGTAAAAGCCAAAGAATTACAATTAGCTTTTAATGCAGGTACCCATTTAAAACTCAACGAATTTGCCACTTTAATTCAACGTTTTCAGATTGAAAATGAAAATTTGAATGCGTTTGAAATTACAGATTTAGTTACCAAAAAGATTGGTCTAGTTCAAGAATTGAAAAAAGACGCAACTCCTGAAGGTATCGCTAGAATTGAAAATATAGAGGAGCTTCTAAATGGTATTCGTGATTTTACTGAGGGGCAAGAAGAATTAGCAGATGCGACAGGAAGCCTATCGGAATTTCTGGAAGATGTTGCCTTAGCAACAGATTTGGATAAAGATGATGACCCTAATAGTGATCGGGTTGCTTTAATGACCATTCACTTGGCAAAAGGACTTGAATTTCCTTATGTGTTTATCGTTGGCCTGGAAGAAGATTTATTTCCCTCTGCCATGAGTCTGAATACTAGAACAGAACTGGAAGAAGAGCGCCGTTTGTTCTATGTAGCACTTACACGAGCAGAAGAACGGGCATTTCTTTCTTATACGCTTTCGCGTTATCGTTGGGGAAAATTAATTGATGCAGAACCCAGTCGCTTCATTGAAGAAATTGATCCACAATATTTGCATAAAGTATTGCCAAAGGATGATTACTCTTTTAAGCCACTTTTAAATACTTCCATTTTTGATGAACCTGTAAAATCAAAGCAGTGGAATAAAGATTTCAAAAAAGCACCAAAAGAGAAACTAATTACCACACCCACACCCTCTCAATTAAAGAAATTACGCAAGATTGAACCCGCATCAACTTCACCTAGTCCAGAGGCTCTGGTACTCTCAGTAGGCATGGAGGTAGAGCATGCTCGCTTTGGGAAAGGGGTAGTTCAAGTAATTGAAGGACAGGGAGCAGACAAGAAAGCAGCCATAGCTTTTAAAGGCTTTGGTGTGAAAAATCTACTGCTTCGTTTCGCAAAACTCAAAGTCAAATAGTATGGCCGAATTAATAACTCTTTTTTCTAAAAGTCCAAATCCCAGGATAATAGGGGAGGCGGCAAAGGTTTTGAATCAAGGAGGGTTATTAATATTTCCAACGGATACCGTTTATGGTTTAGGTTGCTTGAGTAACAATCAAAAAGCCCTCAAGCGTTTTGCGAAAATTAAGGATATTAAAATTGAACAAGCCCCATTGAGTTTTCTATTTCAGGACATCCGTGAGTTAACACAATATGTCAAACATATGAACTCAACTACATTTAAATTAGTTAAAAAGCTATTGCCAGGACCTTATGCGTTGATTATGAATGCGGCTCCTAAATTGCCTAAACCCTTTCATAAACGTAAAACAATTGGAGTCCGTATTTCAAGTCATGTGGTTTTACAGCAATTATTACCCCTTTTGGATGCGCCTTTAATCACTTCTTCTCTTCATGATCCTGATGAAATTCTTGATTACACTACTGATCCCGAAATACTTTTTGAAGAATGGGAATCTCGTATAGACTTAATGCTCTCTGATGGATATGGACAAAATATTCCATCTACTGTTTTGGATTTAACTACTGAACCTTTTCAATTGATTCGGGAAGGTCTAGGTGAGAATCCTTTGTAAAGTATTCTAAACATTTTGAATAAAAAAAGCCGCCCATAAGGCGGCTTTTTAATAAAGTATTTGCTACTTATTTTGCAGCTTGCATACCTTGCTCAATTAAATCATAAAACTGATCTAATTTAGGAAGTACTACAATTCGAGTTCTTCTGTTTTTTGCACGGTTTGCAGCAGTATCATTGTCAGCTATAGGAATATAAAAACTTCTTCCAGCAGCAGTCATACGAGCAGGTGCTACACCAAAGTCTTTTTCGAGAATACGAACAACTGCAGTCGCTCTCTTTACAGAAAGATCCCAGTTATCTACTATACCATCAATCTTGATCGGCACGTTATCTGTATGTCCTTCCACCATAAATTCTAATTCAGGCTTGTTGTTTACCACAGTAGCAACTTTCCCTAATACCTCTTTAGCACGAGAAGTTACTGTGTAACTTCCACTACGGAATAAAAGTTTGTCAGAGATTGAAACATACACAACACCTTTTTCAACGTTGATTTCAATATCTTCATCACTCATATTTCCTAACACCCCTTTAAGGCTAGTAACTAATGCAAGTGTAACAGAATCTTTCTTTGTTACTGCATCTTGCATACGTTGAATACGAATGTCTTTTTCTTTCATACTCTCCAAAGACATTTCAAGGTTCTCAGCACCTTTTTGAGAAAGTGTTGTAAGATTACCGATATTATTTATTAAGTCTTGATTGTTGGCTTTTAAGAATTGATTTTGCTCTGTAAGAGTTGCCAATGAAGCCAAAGCAGCTTCTTTTTCTTCATTACATGAATTCAATTTAACAGTAGCTGAATCTAAAAGATTTTTAGTGTTCTGTTGTAATTCTTCAAGTTCAGTGAATTTTTTTTGTGATACACAAGAGGATAAAAGTACTCCAGAGATCACTAAAGCTAATGCTTTTTTCATAGTGTGAGTTTTTTTTAAATTTTAGTTTTACAAATTAACAGAAATTATTTTATTCTTTATCCAAATCATTAAAATTTAATTTCTTACGAAGGAAATANTGTACAATAATGTTTCTAACATAATAATAATTCGCAATACGTNTTTTTTGAGTACGTTTTGCTTTCATGATTTTGAAGTGTTTATAAAACGCAATATGCGCACGAATTATTGCCCAAGTTGAAAGAAAATCAAACATTAAAAAATATCGAATGCCTGCAAGTCCATCCCAACATAAACGACTAAAAAGACGCTTGTACAATATCTGGTCAGGAAGGTTCTTTGTGAGCATCCACAACGAGTTTCGATGATTTAGAAAAACTTTTCTAGGGGAAGCGTTGAGGGTTGCGCCACCAACATGAAATATTTTACTTTCTCCAACTGCCATGACGTTAAAGCCATGGTGGTACATTCGCCAACATAAGTCAATTTCTTCTTGATGCGCAAAAAAGTCGTCATCAAAGCCTTTTAACTCCCAAAATTGCTGACTTCTAATAAAAAAGCAAGCTCCACTGGCCCAAAAAACCTGAGTGGTTTCCTGGTATTGCCCTTGATCCTCCTCTAGGGTTGAAAAAAGGCGTCCTCTACAAAAAGGCACTCCATTAGCATCTAAATACCCTCCGGCAGCTCCAGCGTATTCAAATTGATGTGGCACTTTGTAATCCAAGATATGGGGTTGTAAAATGGCTGTAGCAGGATTAGAATTAAAATGATCGAGAAGAGGAGGGATCCAATTTGGTGTGACCATTACATCTGTGTTTAACAAACAATATATATCCGCTTCAATTTCTTTGAGTCCTCTATTGTATCCCCCAGCGTAACCATAATTTTGCTCTAATTCAACACAACTAACTTTTGGATGGTTTTTTTTAAGCCAAACAACTGAGTCATCTGTAGATTTGTTATCAATGACAGCAACTGTTGCTTCTGGACTATATTCTAAAACTTTTGGTAGAAATTGCTTGAGTAAATCAATTCCATTATAATTTAATAATACAACTGCAAGGGAATTCATTTCTGTATGTATTTAGGTAGGTCTTTAATAAAACTATAGCGCTGTTGATCGTAATCCATTTCACAAAAATAATGATCTAAACCATTGGTTACCATAAGATACCTACTTTGAATATTTAAATTATATCGAGCAATTTGGTCAAAAGTAGCTTGTGTGATTTTAACTGAAGGAGCCTTACATTCAACCAAAATTTGATTCTCATTATTATGAGGATTAACCACTGCAATATCAATTCTTTTGCGCGTTTGAAACAACTTTATCTCTTTTTCGATGAGAATCCATGAGGCGGGATAGGCTTTTGTTTCAATGAGATAATGAACACTATGTACTCGTACCCATTCCTCTGGGGTATGTTGAAGCCATTTTTTGCGAATTCGATCAAAGATGTAGGGTTTATTTTCCTTATTTTTGAGCAACACTTTATAGTGGGGAAAATTGAGTTTTTCCATGCTGTAAAAATGCAATAAATTTTTAAGATGCAAGCGTTCCACACGCTACTTTCCAAAATTAAGCACGATCAGTTTTCGCCATTTTATCTATTGTCGGGGACTGAATCCTATTATATAGATGCTGTGACCAACGCATTGATCGAAAAATTAGTCAATGAACAATCACGTGATTTTGATTACACACTTTTCTATGGGAAAGAAGCGGCTCCTTCTGAAATTATAGAAACAGCAAAACGCTATCCTATGGTGGCACAATATAATGTTGTCATCATCAAAGAAGCTCAATTTATGTCCTCTTCTTCCTGGGACGACTTATCAGGATATGTTGAAAATCCAACACCACAAACTATCATGGTTTTTTGCTTTAAGCATAAGGCCTTTGACAAAAGGAAGAAACTTTATAAAGCTGCTGAAAAGGTGGGAGAGGTGCTAACGGTAAAGCCACTCTATGATAATCAGGTAACGAAATGGGTCGCTGAGGAGGCAAGAAATTTAAAGCTGTCTCTTTCTCCCGCTGCCTCTACGTTACTTTCGGAGTATATTGGTGCAAATTTGAGTGCATTACACAATGAACTCGTGAAACTTAAGCTCGTTGTTAAAGAGGGTGAAACCATCACTCCAGATCATATTGAGTCACATGTAGGGATAAGTAAAGAATTCAATAGTTTTGAATTACAAAAAGCCATTGGTCTTGGTCAATTTTCAAAGGCTTTCCAGATCATTCAGTATCTCAATAGAAATCCAAAGAACCATCCCATGGTGTTGACTTTATCAACCTTACATAATTATTTTCAAAAATTACTAATACTGAAAGGCCTTAAGAATCCCGCAGATGCTCCACGTGTTTTGGGTGTTAACCCTTTCTTTGTTAAAGACTTCCAAAGTGCGGCAGCTCGTTTTTCCATGAAACAGATCACAGAGGCGATGCGCGCTATCTTAGATGCTGATTTAAAAAGTAAAGGAATAAAGGGGGTAAACACAAGNCCACAGCAAATCATGGAAGAATTGCTACTGAAATTATTCACGCTTTAGCGAATAGGGAATTTTGTTGGGTTTGCCTCATGCATGATGCTGTAAACTGCTTCAAAAATGTCATCTTCTGAAGGTTTAGAAAAATAGTCGCCGTCTCCACCATAGGCTGGNCTNTGTGCTTTTGCAGAAAGTAATTTCGGTGCACTATCAAGTAAAGGAAAAATACGTTGTTTCTCTATTAACTGTTGAAGAATATAGGAGGCAGCTCCACCAGGAACGTCTTCATCTACTATAAGAATTCGGTTTGTTTTAACCACACTCAAACGTATTTCTTCATTTAAATCAAATGGAATCAAACTTTGTATATCAATGACTTCAATTGAAATTCCAGCTTGTAATAATCGTTTTGCTGTTTGTTCTACAATACGCAATGTGGAACCATAGGATACTACAGTTACATCATTTCCTTCTGTAAGCACTTCAATTTTACCCAGTTGTAAAGTAAACTCTCCGAGATTAGAAGGGCGTTTTTCTTTTAAACGATATCCATTTAATGATTCAACAACCACAGCAGGTTGTTCAATTTGTAGTAATGTATTATAGAAACCAGCAGCTTGAACCATGTTTCTTGGAACAAGAATATGCATTCCTCTTAGCAGATGAATCATGCCTCCCATAGGAGATCCTGAATGCCAAATTCCCTCCAATCGATGCCCTCTTGTTCGTATGATCAATGGAGCTATTTGTTGGCCTACTGTACGGTAATTCATACTGGCTAAATCATCACTTAGGATTTGTATACAATATAAAATATAATCTAGATATTGAACCTCTGCAATAGGGCGTAAGCCTCTGAGCGCCATTCCTATTCCCTGTCCAGCAATAGATGCTTCGCGTATTCCAGTATCTGCTACTCTAATTTCACCAAACTTTGCCTGTAAGCCCTCAAGTCCTTGGTTTACATCACCTATTTTTCCAACATCTTCTCCAAAAATCAATAGATTATCGTGCTTTTTCAAGAGTGCTTCAAAATTATCTCGAATAATCATACGTCCATCAACCGTTGAAGCATCTTCGGAATACTGAGGAGGAGTTGATTTAAAAGCAATAAGGTCTTCTTTAGAAACAGTGTATAAATGAGAAGATATTTTTTCACTTACATACATGGTTAATTGGTTCAACCATTTGATAAAACTATCCGTTTCTTGATCTGGATATTTTGCTAACACATGCTTTATCTGTCGTCCAGCAGATATAATATCTTTGTAGCCCAAGTCCAAAACCTTCTCTAGAGTAGAAAAAATAACTTGGATTTGTGTGTCATTATGGGTTACTTTTCGGAGGGTTTCAGAAAACTTGACTAAATTTTCTTTTTCTTTAAGAATGGGGGTAATGTAGCTTTCCCATGCAGATCTTTTGGCTGCTCTAACTTTTTTCTTTGCTTCTTCTTCTATTTTTAACAAGGCTTCCTCTGTTTCAAATCCCTCTGAAATGATCCAAGAGCGCATTTTTTTATTGCAATCAAACGCGTCCTCCCATACTAAGACGTTCTTTAGATTTATAGCGTTCATGAGAACCTGAGGATGAATGTCCTAGAGGTTGTGTTAATTCAATAACATGAACGAGCACTGGAACATGTTCCTCTCTAGCTACACGTGAAGCAAATGCGTAGGCTTCAATTAAAGCGAGGTAATCCCATCCTTTTACTTGTATGATTTCAAATCCAGGTGTATCGTCAGTACGTTGAAAACCTTTTAGCGCTTCAGAGATACTTTCTTTTACAGTTTGGTCTTTATTGGAAACAGAAATTCCATAATCATCATCCCAAACACTAATTACCATTGGCACTTGCATCACTCCAGCGGCATTAAGTGTTTCAAAAAACATACCCTCACTTGTAGAGGCATTACCAATGGTACCCCAAGCGATCTCATTTCCATTATTAGAAAATAGTTTATCGTTGTGGGTTTTATGGCTTCTGTATACTTTAGAGGCTTGTGCTAAACCTAAGAGTCTAGGCATTTGTGATCCGGTGGGCGAGATATCACCACTGTGATTTTTTTGCTCCAAAAGATTTTTCCAATTCCCTTCTGAATCTCGACTAGAAGTAACAAAATGACCACCCATTTGGCGTCCTCCTGACATGGGTTCACGTTCTAAATCTAAATCTGCGTATAATGCAGCAAAAACGTTCTCAACGGTTAATAAACCTTGAGAAAATAATAGGGTTTGATCACGATAATATCCTGATCGGAAATCTCCTTTTTTGAAATAATGGCTTAACGCTAATTGAGGTATTTCTTTTCCATCTCCAAAAATCCCAAACTTACCTTTTCCAGAGAAAACTTCTCTTCTTCCTGCGAGACTGCATTCTCTACTTAAAACAGCAAGCTTGTAGTCCTCTAAAACTTGATTTTTAAAGGCTTCAAAACTGATTTTAAGATCTTCTTTTTGATTTTGGATTTTCATCTTGAAGTGCAAAAATACAAAAAATATAACGGTCTATAAAGCCTTTGCAAATGGGCTTTTAACAAGTTTTATAAGTAGTTAGTTTAAAACCACTTACGAGTGAACAAGCTGGTTAAGGTCTTAAATCCTGGATATAAAATAAATCGAATTTTTGTAGCGAATCTTGGCTGTGTCAATGAAAATCCATTGGAGGAAAATATAGGGAAATACAACTCTAAATAATCAGGTGTAAGATTTAATTTGATCCCAGAGTCAAAATATACTTTAGCGTCAGATCCAATATTTTTTAACATTCCCACATCTCCATAAACTTCAAACCACTTCCATATACCCATGGAAGTGTTTAAAGAAATCATATAGTCATTGGCTGTAGACTGTTCAAACTTTGATTTGAATCCTCCCTCTGCAGGTATGTACTGTTGGCTATACACCCCTGTTGTTTCTGATCTCCCCAAATAGCCATATTGAAAAAGATAATCGGATGGGCGATTTAAATTGAAATCAAAGAATTGTGTATTTAAATTATTGTGCCAAAGGAATTTACCCAAAAACACCCTCGCACTCAATTGTCGACCACTTGGAAACAATTTTCTTGCTTCTCCGGTAAACTGTATTTTACCAAAAGGTTTTGAAAATTCAATATTGCTTCTGGCGCTTAAATAGTCTATGGTATTGTTTTGAACAAAGGCATGTCGTAAGTTTATTATACTGTAATCTGGATTTGTCACTACATTTGGTGACTTATCTCGAAATACATTATACCACGCCAATTGTAGGATTTGTCGCTTATTGTCTCGAATGTTTTTTGGTCTAAATGACCAACCAATCGAGGGTATCAAAACGGAATAGCGATAATTGGAATCATAATGAAAACTACTTCCTGACACCCTAAAACGTGTTAAATAGTTTTTACTATTGGCTTTGAATAATTTATAATCTGCTTTAAAAAATCCAACAACACTTTTTTCTACAAAACTGTATTGAGGATGAAAATCAAACTCAAAAGGTCTGTTTTTTACTCTGCTGTTATAAAAGCGAATCCCAGTCGTGATNCCATCATAGGCATTAAAATCAAACACTGGGTGAAAAAACACCTGTTCTTTTTGAAGATCTTCTGCATCCTTTACTAAGGTGAACTTGAGAGGTTTCATTCCTANAGGATTTGTCAACGATTTCCAATTATTGCCCTTGTTGGCTTCTGGAAAATTGANATTTGGATTGAGCGCTATATAATCTGCTTCTGAACGTTCCCATTTAATGATCGTATCTTGAGCTTTTAACTTGATCCATTCTTGCTTTACAATTTGATTGTCTTTTACTAGTCCCACCAAAACCGGTAAGGCTCTTTGATCTCTACTTGTNACCTTAAAACTTATTGAATCCACCGTTTTTTGTAGCTCTCTTATTTTCAAATCAAATGACTTGCGCTCACTAATGTAGTTTTCAAAAAACCAACCCAAATCATCTTCTCCTTTTTCTAATAAGGTTTCAAAGTCTAAGCTTCCCTTTGCCNTCAAATATCTTTTGAGGGTATTTGGAAGCCAATCAGTATTTTGATAGGTTTCAATATATCGAAGTCCAACGCCGACATGATAAGGTCCTGCAATTTTCTCATTAAATTTTGTCAGCTTATCTTTAGACTGTTTGTCTGCCTGATGAATGTTTGAATTTTCAACGAATTCAAAAATAAATTCATACGCATCATTAAATCCTAATTGAGCGATGCTGTAGTTTTTTAAAAGAGTGAGGTTTAATACTTTAAAATCAGCAAGATTCCCTAAGAATTTCTGATCTGGATAAGAATCCTCAACATACTTGATCATAGCATAAGTATGAAGCCCACCAATCACCCAATGTCCCTGACGCTTATCAATAGCAAGGGTTTGATTAATATACCTCCCGAAATAGGCCTTCAAGACTTTTATTTCGTAAAAAAAAGTATCCGTAAAGAATTTTAAATTGATGGTTTTATTCTTAGAAATTTTAACCTCAGTCTGCAATTGATTTAATCCATAAAAAGGATTTTTGTCGTAAGTGGATTTTAAAATTAAAATTTTCTGATTTGGAAAAGGGGTGAAGAGGGTATCGGCATATTGAACAATGCGTTCAAAAGTTGATTTAAGATCCACATTTCCAGAGCGTGGGGGCAGTAAGTCTGTTACTATCTTTTTTCCATTTTTTAGAGTGACCGTGATGAACTTGTTCGAAGTATCAAATATAAAATCGGCTTGAATACGGTCAGTATCTTTAAACGATGTGCTTTTTATTCCTTCTCCAATATCACTTCCTGTTTCTATGAGATTACTTGTCAAAAAGTAATCTTTTGGATACCTCCACCTTAGTTCATAATCAGAAGCAGGACCACTATAATCCTCTAGATTTAAATTGCTTTGTAGCTGCCATAATCCATTTCGAAATGGAGCTACAACTATATTCCAATGATTAAGGTAAACTCGCCCAGCATCGTTAATTCCCATCCCTGTAAATTTACTGTCTGGGATTCTGATTGTATAATTTAACGTAAGGGTAGTTGTAGCACCAGGAGCAAGAAATTCTGGGAGAAAAACTTTAATAATATCAGGCTGATCCTTTAATCTTTGCCATACCAAAGGGTACTTAGAATTATGAAGAGTATCTATTGTTGTAAATCCGCGCTTGCTCTTTGCAGACGAATAAAAACTTCTATTAAAGTCTTCTGCATAGCGTTTTGCTAGTGGAGTTTGGGTATCCTTATAAGCATTTACCCAATCTTGAAGATATACTAGATTTGAGGGTTCTGATGCTGGATTGGTGAATCTTATTTCTTGTTCAACTTGTACTAATTTTAATTCAGGATTTAAAGTAGCCTCTATAGTATATTTTGTTTTCTGAGCCACCAAGCTTAAAGTCACCAACATCAAGGTCAGCATACTTGTTTTGTGAGCACATAAAACAAAAGTATTTCGCATTAAAAATTAGGTTTAAAGTTATCCTTACTATAAAAACGATTAAGATTTTCCATTACTTCATCCACTGTATCCACCACTACAAAGAAATCCAAGTCTTCTGGGCTAATATTTTTCTCAGCCAGCAACGTATTCTTGATCCAATCAACTAAACCATTCCAATATGAACTTCCCACTAAAATAATAGGAAACTTGGCAACTTTGGAGGTTTGCAAGAGTGTAAAGGCTTCAAAAAGCTCATCTAAAGTCCCTACGCCTCCCGGCATAACAACAAAACCTTGAGCATATTTTACAAACATTACTTTTCGAACAAAAAAGTACTGAAAGTCAATCAGTTTATCTTGATCAATGTATGGATTACTAAATTGTTCAAACGGAAGCTTAATGTTTAATCCAACAGATATTCCTCCTGCTTTCTGAGCTCCACGGTTAGCAGCCTCCATAATTCCTGGACCCCCACCACTTATAATTCCATATCCTGAACGAGCAATGGCTTCAGATATATCGACTGTTAGTTGGTAGGTAGGGTGATCTTCTGGGGTTCTAGCGGATCCAAAAACAGAAATACAAGGGCCAATGGCACTCATTTTTTCATATCCTTCTACAAATTCACTCATGATTTTGAACAAAGCCCATGAATCATTTGTTTTTATTTCATTCCAGTTCTTGTGAGTTTTCATATTAAGTTTTGGGTAAGTTGGGTCTCAAATTCTTTATTTAAAAATCGTGCAGTATGACTTGATTTGTGCGCGATAATTTCTTCTGGAGTTCCTTGACAAATAAGTTCTCCACCATAGCGTCCTCCTTCTGGACCTATGTCAATTACATGATCTACTTGTTTGATTACATCAAGATTATGTTCGATAATTAAAACAGTATTTCCTTTTTCCACTAGAATCGTCAATACTTCAAGGAGTACACGAATGTCTTCGAAATGTAATCCAGTAGTGGGTTCATCTAAAATATAAAAAGTATTTCCAGTATCTTTTTTGGATAACTCACTGGCCAATTTAATACGTTGTGCTTCTCCACCCGAAAGGGTCGTTGAAGATTGCCCCAAAGTAATATACCCTAATCCAACATCTTGAATCATTTTTATTTTTCTGTGGATTTTTGGAATGGCCTCAAAAAAGGCGCAAGCCTCATTAATCGACATGTTTAACACATCTGAGATGGATTTCCCNTTATAACGAATCTCAAGGGTTTCACGATTAAAACGCTTTCCATTACAGGTCTCACATTCAACATAAACATCCGGTAAAAAATTCATTTCAATAACCTTCATTCCTCCTCCTTGGCAAGTTTCACATCGACCACCCACAACATTAAAACTAAAGCGACCGGGCTTATATCCTCTTATTTGAGCTTCTGGAGTTAAAGTAAACAAGGTGCGTATTTCACTAAAAACTCCACAGTAGGTTGCTGGATTACTTCTAGGTGTTCTCCCAATTGGACTTTGGTTAATATCCACTACTTTGTCTATATATTCCAATCCGGAAATCTTTTCATAAGGCAATGGTACTTTCACACCATTAAAAATATGCGCATTTAAAATAGGGTAGAGGGTTTCATTGACCAGTGTTGACTTACCACTTCCTGAGACGCCCGTAACTCCAATCATCACACCTAAAGGAAAATCAACAGTAATATTTTTTAGATTATTTCCTGTACAACCTGAGAGTGTTAATTTTGTACCCTTTCCTTTTCGTCTTGTGGATGGAATCTCTATCTCTAATGCACCGCTTAAATAATTAGAAGTTAGTGTGTTTTCCGATAAAATTGATTTTGGGGTTCCTTGCGAAATGATTTCCCCACCATTTTTCCCTGCATAGGGCCCCATATCGATTAGATAATCAGAGCGCAGCATCATGTCTTTGTCATGTTCTACTACGATCACTGAATTCCCCAAGTCTCTTAACGCTATTAATGAATTTATTAATCGATCATTATCTCGTTGNTGCAAACCAATACTGGGTTCNTCAAGAATATACANTACACCGACTAATTGTGAACCAATTTGTGTCGCCAATCGAATTCGTTGAGCCTCTCCACCAGAAAGAGACTTTGAAGAACGGTTTAATTGTAAATATTCTAAACCGACATTCAATAAAAACTGTAGGCGGGATAAAATTTCTTTTATGATTTCTGCAGCAATTTTATTTTCATTTTCAGAAAGACTATCAGAAAGCTGTTGTGTCCACTCATGTAGATCTTTCAAATCCATACTGACCACGTCTGCGATTGTGCTATTTGCTAGTTAAAATGTAGTGCCTCTTTCTTAAGTCTGGAACCTTCACAAGTTGAGCAATTATAACTATCCATATAACTGGATGCCCAGCGCTTGATACTTGCTGTAGCAGCTTCTTCATAGGAAGATTCTATATAATTTTCTAATCCTTCAAAATCTATTTTGTAGGTACGAGTAATTCCTAAAGTAGAGGAAGGAATGTCAAATTTTTCTTGACTTCCTTTTAAAATTATCTCCATTGCTTTAGCAGGAATTTCTGCAATTGGATCAGTAAGTGAAAATTCATAACAGGTTGCTATTGTCTCAATCTGTTTGTATGTCCAATTATTTTTCTTAGTCCCAAGAGGGCTAATTCCACCCTGACTTATTGATAAACTTGAATCTGGGATAATTTTATTTAAATTCACTTTGTGTTGTATCCCCAAACCTTTGCAGTCTGGACACATTCCTTTTGGTGAATTGAAAGAAAAGGAATTGGGTTCAGGTTTTGGATACGATATCCCTGAAGTTGGGCACATTAAATTACGACTAAAATATCTAGTTGCTCTGGATTCAATATCCATAGTCATTAAGACGTCATTTCCATAATGCATTGCAGTCACCAATGATTCATTAAAACGTTTAATGAATTCCTCATCTTTCTTTACGGTAAATCGGTCAATGACCAATTCAATATCATGAGTTTTATAACGGTCTACCTTCATCCCAGGTTTCAAATCCAGGACCACACCGTCCACACATACACGAGAAAACCCTTGACGAGAAAGAGAATCAAACAATTCCCGATAATGACCCTTTCTTGACTTTACAATAGGAGCCAGAAGCATTATTTTTTTATCCAAATACTCTTCAACAATCAAATCTTGAATCTGATCATCAGTATAACTAACCATTTTTTGCTGAGAAACATAACTGTAAGCGGTACCTATTCTGGCGTATAACAACCGAATATAATCATAAAGCTCTGTGATCGTACCTACGGTAGATCTTGGACTTTTGGAGGTCGTTTTCTGTTCAATGGCAATTACGGGAGACAGACCATCTATTTTGTCAACATCAGGACGTTCCATATTTCCCAAAAACTGCCTAACATAGGCAGAAAAAGTTTCCATGTAGCGACGCTGTCCCTCAGCGTAAATGGTGTCAAATGCCAGGGAAGATTTTCCACTTCCTGAAAGCCCTGTAATAACGACTAATTCGTCTCTTGGAATGGTTACATTTAAGTTCTTCAAGTTGTGAACTCGAGCCCCTTCAATATGAATGTTGTTGTCTTTTTTTCTCATCAGTATAGCACGCAAAAATAAGATTAATAAAGTATTCTCGGTGCCTATCTTTCATTTATTAATACAGATGAACTGCAGTATCATCCCCTCTAGGATCAGCTCCTGTAGAAAGACTCATGTCTTCGGAAATTAAGATGGCATCAACTCGTCCAATAATTCTTGAATATTGCTCTTTTATATCGTAGCCCTTTTTTTGTAAAGAATCCATTAAACTCTGACTGAACAAATTCGGTTCAAAAATAACGACATCAGGGAGCCATTGATGATGAAAACGTGGCGTACTAACTGCTGTTTGTATGTCCATATCATATTCAAATACATTTAAAAGTGTTTGCAAAACAGAGGTGATAATTGTTGATCCTCCTGGAGTACCTACAACCATCGCTAATTTTCCGTTGCGTTCAACTATAGTAGGAGTCATCGCGCTCAGCATCCGTTTTTGTGGTGCTATTGCATTCGCTTTACCACCTATCAATCCAAACATATTTGGGACCCCAGGTTTACTGCTAAAATCATCCATTTCATTATTTAAAAAATAGCCTCCTTCTTCTACAAATACTTTAGAGCCATAACTTCCATTAAGAGTAGTGGTTACTGCAACCGCATTTCCCATGGGATCAACAATAGAATAATGTGTAGTCTCCTCACTCTCTTCCCAAACGATGGTTCCTGGGTTAATTTCTGATGACTTTGTTGCTTTTTCAAAACTAAAAGACTCCATTCTTTCATTTAAATAGGAAACATCCAAAAGACTGTCTTGTGGGATATTAACAAAATCGGGATCTCCTAAGTATAAACTCCTATCTGCATAGGATCGTCTCTCTGCTTCAACAATGACTTGTATGGCTTCCATTGAATTTTGCCCGTATTGCCCCACATTATAGGGTTCTATCATTTTCATGATTTGACCCAAACAAATTCCACCACTAGAAGGAGGTGCCATGGTATATATACTCAGGTCCTTGTATTTGAAATTAACTGGGTCTCTCCATACCGGTTTATAACTCAATAAATCCTCATGGGTTATAATCCCGCCTGTAGCCTGAACTCGCTGAATTAGAGCGTCAGCAACTGGACCTTCATAAAAGCCTGCTTTTCCCTTTTTTGCAATGTGTTCTAGAGTAACCGCTAAAGCCTCGTTTTTTACCAAATCTCCCGCTTTAAATCCTTGTGCATAAAAGGTTTCTGTTCCGTTAACTGCAATGAAATCTTCTTTTTTACCTTCAAAACTTTTGTATTGTTTTTCTGTGACAACATAACCGTTTCTGGCTAAGTTTATTGCAGGCTGCACTAAATCTTCCCAGGCCAAGGTTCCGAATTTTTGATGTATTTCATAAAGCCCAGCAACAGTGCCNGGAACACCCACAGCAAGACCACCTAAAGTGCTGATCTTTGGAATTACATTTCCTTCTGCATCCAAATACATGTTTGCGTCTGCTGCTAAAGGTGCCTTTTCACGAAAATCCAAGCTTCCCTTAACTCCTTGGTTAGTTCTANAAACAAGAAAACCTCCTCCTGCAATATTTCCTGCATTTGGATAACAAACGGTTAAAGCTAAATCAGTAGCNATCATTGCATCAAAAGCAGATCCCCCTTTTTTCATTATTTCAACTCCTATCGCAGAGGCTTCTTCTCTTGCGCTAACCACAGCGCCTTTGATA
>JGI26086J50260_1000355_pt1 | contig 30118 bp, 26 predicted proteins | sample SaaInl3SG_22_DNA_FD_50260 | JGI IMG/M metagenome (IMG submission 50260)
TAGTAACAGCGCTAGCCCCGCACATTGGATATGATAATGCAGCAAAAATTGCAAAGACTGCTTTAAAAAATGGGACAACACTAAAGTATGAAACTCTTAAAACAGGTCTTGTTGATGAGAAAGATTATGAGAAAATAGTAGATCCTAAAAAAATGATTTACCCATCATAAAGGTTAATTAATTCGTTCAGCAACTTTCTGCTTTTAGTTAAATTATTAGAATTAATATCAATAAAACCTTCGGCTATATTGTTAAATTGAGAACTCACATCATTATCGTTTATCTTAATATTATTAAGTTCAATTTGATTACTCAAGAAATCATAAATTATATTTAACTTAATATTTCTAATGTTTTTTCTTGAATTTTTACTGGTGTTTAAAAAAGAGTATAATTTATCAATATCTTTAATGTCTATTGATAAATTAGAACTTAAAAATAACTTATCATTGTCTAAAAATAAATCGCTATTAGAGATTTCCATTAAACCAATATTATTGTTGATAAATACTGATTTATCAAAGCTGATTTTGCCATTTAAAATTCTTAACTCTAGTTTAGCTTCATTAAAAATTTCATCTTTTTTAGTAGACTTAATATTTACTAAAGTTTGTACACTAATATTTTCATTAAATAATAAACCTGATTTAATAAATTCATTGATTATAGAGTTTGGTGTAAATAAATTTGAAATTTTATAATCGTATAAATTAATTTTTAGATTTAGATCAAATGGATTTATTGCAAGTTGTCCATTGTAATCTATTTTAGAATTATAAATTCTAGAACCATCTGATTGAAATATTGCTATTTGATCTTTAATATTAAATTTTGTATTAATAGATGAACCTAAAATAGAAATATTACTTATTCCACTACTTAAGTTTTCATCTTTTTTAAAAAAATTATTTATAACTTTTAGTTTAAGATCGGGAGCATTTATCTCAATTTGTTTTCGTAAATTAAGTGCATTTTCATATTTTAGTTTGAAAGGTATGTTAAAAATTTCTCCTTTTAAATCAAAAAGGTTAAATAAATTTTTCTCATCAAATAATAAAAATGCATTGGAGATTTTTATAATTGAAATTACTTCATTTAAATTATTCTTAAAAAAAATATTACTATCATTAATTTTAATTTTTTTTTTAGAAAATTTATTTTCACTCTTTATAAAGTGGTTTTAAATCATTACTTAATAAAGAAAAATTTGCTTCTTCAATAACTACTTCGTTTATTCTAATACTATCCTTATTGAAAAAATTATTTTGACTAATAAAAACATTTAATGTTTTAATCTCTGCTAAAGAAGTTTTGCTGTCTCTAATTAAATAATGAGGTTTTGGTAAAATACGATAAGAAAAATCAAATGAATTGCCTAGATTTATATTAAATTCATTACCTAATTCAGTTACAATTTTATTTTGTATCCAATTTTTGTCATATAAAAGGGGTATTGATAAATAAAAAATGTAAATAAATAATACAACTATTGCAGATATTAAATATTTACTAAATTTGCTGACATGAAACTTATCATTTGTTTTATTCTCAACTTTGAATATTGTCTTTTTAATTAAGTTATTAAAATTTTTAACAATTTGTTTCATAAATTACATTGAAAGTTTAACAGCTTATAATCAAATTTAAAAAATGATAAACTCTGAATATTTAAACAACCTGAATAATGCTCAAAAAGAAGCTGTTTTATATCTTGATGGACCGTTACTAATTGTTGCAGGAGCTGGATCTGGAAAAACGAAAGTTCTCACTTCAAGAATTGCTCATATAATCAACGAAAAAAAAGCTTTTCCAAACCAAATCTTATCAGTGACTTTTACTAATAAGGCTGCAAAAGAAATGCAAAACAGAGTAAGTTCTATATTAAATTCTGAGGCTATAGGGCTTTCTTGGCTTGGAACATTTCACTCCATATGTGCAAAGCTACTTAGAAAGCATGCACCAGCGGCTGGATTAACTTCAAACTTTACAATTATTGATACAGATGACCAGGTAAGATTAATCAAAAATATATGTAAAGCTGAAAATATAGACATAAAACAATTAGCCCCAAAGTTTATTCTTTCAATAATTGATAGGTGGAAAAATAAAGGCTTCTATCCAGATGAAGTCGTTATCAATAAAAGTGATATTTTTGAAAGAACTATACGTCCTCTATATAAAATTTATCAACAAAAGTTATTAGATTTAAATGCATGTGACTTTGGAGATTTAATTTTACACGTGGTTAAAATTTTAGAAAAAAATCAGGACATTAGAAATATTTATTCAAATAATTTTAAATATATACTTGTGGATGAATACCAAGATACTAATTATATACAAAGTAGATGGCTGAACTTGCTCTCAGAAAAGCATAAAAATTTATGCTGTGTTGGAGATGATGATCAATCCATTTATAGTTGGCGTGGAGCAGAGATAAAAAATTTCTTAGAGTTTGATCAAGTGTATAAAAATTCAAAAGTAATAAGATTAGAAGAAAATTATCGTTCCTCACAAAATATATTATCTGTTGCTTCAAATCTTATAGCTAACAATCAAAACAGAGTTGGAAAAACTTTAAAGACAACTATGGAGGAAGGAGATCTTGTTAAGCTTAATTGTTTTAAGAATGGAAAAGATGAAGCAATAGGGGTTTCTGATGAAATAGAAAAAAAACTTAAAAAAAAATATTCTTTTAATAATATTGCTATTCTAGTTAGAGCTATTTTTCAGACAAGAGAATTTGAAGAAAGATTTTTAAAAATTGGCTTACCCTACAGAATTCTTGGTGGGACAAAATTTTATGAAAGAGCAGAAATTAAAGATTGTGTTGCCTATTTAAGATTGATTCACCAGCCAAAAGATGACTTAGCTTTTGATAGAATAGTCAATAATCCCAAAAGAGCAATTGGAGAAAGTACTATAAAATTAATTCATGAGTTTTCAAAAACAAACGCTGTTAGTTTGGAAATTGCTTCTAAAAAATTAATTGAAGAAAATTTAATTAAACCCAAAACTAAAATTGGTCTAAGCTCTTTTTTATTCTTAATGGATAAGTGGAGGAATGACATTAATATTAAAAAAATTAACCATGTTAAATTATTACAACTAGTTTTAGATGAATCTGGTTATTCAAGTATGTTAAAAAACAAAAAAGATTTGGAAAATGAAAACAGACTTGAAAACATTAAAGAGCTTTTAAGTGCGATGAAAGATTTTGATAATTTAGAAAATTTTCTAGAACATGTGGCTCTTGCCACCTCAGTTGATCAGGATTGGGATGGAGAAAAAGTTAACATGATGACAATGCATGGATCTAAAGGACTTGAATTTGATGTGGTTTTCTTACCCGGTTGGGAAGAAGGTCTTTTCCCACACCAAAAATCTATTGAAGAGAAAGGCCAAAATGGGCTTGAAGAAGAAAGGCGATTGGCATATGTGGGAATAACAAGGGCAAAAAAAAAAGCACTAATATCTTTTGCTATGAATAGGTTTTATCAAGGAAATTGGATAGACAGTATGGCTTCAAGATTTATTGAGGAATTACCAGAAAAATTTTTAGAAAAGAATTCTTTTTTTGACGACTCTAAAGATAATGAAGAAGATTTTGAATTTAATCAAGATTTTGAAATTGAAGAAGGAACTAGAAGTCCTGGATGGATAAGATATCAAAAAAGAATTAAATGATTTTAAAAAAAATAAAAATTCTAAGAAAAAAATTTAAACAATATAACATTGATGGTTATATTATTCCAAAAAATGATGAATATTTTTCTGAATATGCAAAAAATGATAGGTTAAAGAATATTACAGGATTTTCAGGTTCTGCAGGTTTTGCTGTAGTTTTAAAAAAACAAAATTATTTATTTGTCGATGGAAGGTATACTATTCAAGCACATCAACAATCATCTAAAAATTTTAAGATTATTGAAATTCATAAAAAACTACCTCACACAATTATTAAAAATTTTAATTTAGGCTATGACCCAACACTATTTACATCAAAATTACTTAATAAATATTTCAAGAATAATAACTTAATTTCAATTGACCAAAACTTAATTGACCAAATATTTAAATTCAAAAAAAAACCTACTAAGCCATTCTACTCTTTAGACACAAAAATTGTAGGTGAGCCATATAGTTCTAAAATTTCTAAAGTAGTGCGATTTCTTAAAAACAACAAAGCAGATTATTGTTTCATTTCTGCACCTGAAAATGTGGCATGGCTTTTAAATATTCGTGGATATGATAATCCAAATAGCCCAATTGCAAATGCAAGATTGATACTAAATAAAAAAAAAGAATTTTTTTTAATAGCAAATGAAAAAAAATTAAAAAATCTTCTATTAGATAAAAAGATTAAAAAGAAACAAATTTTACTAATCAAATCACTTCCACAATTTTTAGATAATTTAAAAGGTAAAAATTTTATTATTGATAATAAAACCTGCTCAATTTTTTATGAAAAAATAATTAAATCAAATTTTAATATACTTAAATTTGATGATCCTGTTTATGAATTAAAATCAATCAAAAATTCTAATGAAATAAAACATATGATCGAAGCCCATAAAAAAGATGGCTTAGCGTTAACAAGATTTATTTATTGGATTAAAAATGTTAATAAAAAAAAAATTACAGAAGTGTATGCACAAAACAAATTAGAAAAATTCAGAAAACTAAATAAAGATTATTTATTTCCAAGTTTTGACACTATTGCTGGCGCTGGCTCAAATGGGGCAATTGTTCATTATAGGGCTAATAAAAAAACAACTAAAAAAATTGAACAGAATGATATTTTATTGGTAGATTCTGGTGGACAATATCATTACGGTACTACAGATGTTACGAGGACTATTTCATTCTCAAAACAAAACAAATTTATCAAAAATGCTTATACGAACGTATTAAAAGGACATATTGCAGTTGCCTTAACAAATTTGAATAAAGATGACACTGGAAAAAAAATCGACATAAGAGCTAGAAAATATTTAAAAAAAGAAGGTCAAGATTATGCTCACGGAACAGGCCATGGAGTTGGTTTTTTTTTAAACGTCCATGAAGGACCTCAATCTATCTCAAAACATAATTCGATAAAGATAAAAAATGGAATGATCCTGAGTAATGAACCAGGTTTTTATAAAAAAAACCACTTTGGTATTAGGATCGAAAACTTAATCTATGCCAAAAAAACCAAAAGAAGCTTTAATTTTGAAAACCTCACACTTGCTCCATTAGAAAAAGATTTAATTAACTACGAGTTATTAAATAAAATAGAAAAAGATTACTTGTTTAAATATCATTTAAATATTTATTCAGAATTTTCTGGTTTGCTTAATAAAAAAGAAAGAAAGTGGTTAGCCACTCTTATTTAACATTTTTAACCATTCTGTCTGATTAATAATTTTTATATTCCACTCTTTAGCTGTGTTTATTTTTTTTAGAGTTGGTTTGTCTCCAGCAATTAAATAATCAAGTTTTTTATTAACGTTACTAATTATTTTTCCTGAATTTTGTTCTATCAATGATTTTGCTTCCGCCCTACTTATTCCATTTAACTTCCCAGTTAACATAAAAGTTTTATTTTTTAACAATCCATTATTATTTATTAAAATTATATCTTTGATTAATAAATTTTTTTCTAACTCAGACAACACTTTAAGATTAGTTTTATTTAGAAAAAATTTTTTAATGGATTGAATTTGAGTTATTCCAATTCCATCAATATTAGATAAACTTTCAATATTCTTTTCACCTGATAGTCTAAAAAAATTAGATGCTGTTTTAAGGTGTCTTGCAATAAGCTTAGCATTTTCTTGTCCAATATGTCTTATTCCTAATGAATAAATAAATCGCTCTAGAGAAATATTTTTTTTTTCTTCAATTGAGAATCTTAAATTAGCAACTGATAATTTTCCCCATCCTTCGAGTTCTTCTATTTTATTATAATTAAGCTTAAATATATCCTGTGGAAGTCTTACTAATTTTAGATTCCAAAAATTTTCAACAATTTTCTTGCCAAATCCGTCTATGTTAAATGCGTCCTTAGAAACAAAATGTTTAATTCTCTCTATGGCAATTTTTTCACATTCAAACCCCTCACTAGCACACCTTCTTACAGCATCTTGTCTTTTAGTTGTCTCATTATAATCTTTAATTGTTTTGCTTCCACACGATGGGCACTTTAATGGAAAAATAAATTTCTTTGAATTTTGTTTTCTTTTTTTTAAATCTACTGAAACTACATGTGGAATTACATCTCCAGCTCTTTCAACAGTGACCGTATCCCCTACTCTTATATCTTTTCTAACAATTTCATCTTCATTGTGAAGCGTTGCATTTGAAACTATGACGCCCCCTATATTAACTGGTTTAATTTTTGCAACCGGGGTAAGTGCCCCCGTTCTACCAATTTGTATTTCAATATTCATTATTTCTGAAATTGAGCTATTAGCTGAAAACTTATGTGCTATCGCCCATCTTGGTGCATTAGCAGCAAAACCCAGTCTTTTTTGTAAATCAAAATCATTAACTTTATAAACAATTCCATCTATATCAAATGCCAGCTCTTTTCTTTTTTCCTCTAATTCTTTATGATTTAACATTAAATTTTTAACCCCAATAATTTTTTTATTAAATGGGTTTGTTTTAAACCCCCATAATTTTAAATTTTCTAAGAAACTTGTTTGATTTTTGATATTCATTTTTTTTTCATAACCATATGTGTAGGCAATAAATTTTAATGGAATTTTTGCAGTTATTAATGAATTTTTTTGTCTTAATGATCCAGAAGCAGCATTTCTAGGGTTTGCAAACTTGTCTTTAATTTTTTTAAAATCATTATTTTCTATAAAAACTTCACCTCTAATATCTATTTCTTTAGGGAAGTTACTCTTAGTAATCCCCAAAGGTATATCCTTAATGGTTTTTAAATTTTGTGTAATATCCTCTCCTTCATTACCATCTCCTCTAGAAAGCCCTTTGGTTAATTTTCCATCAATATAAATTAGGGATGCAGATATTCCATCAATTTTTGGTTCAGCACTATATTCGATAGTATTTACATCTTTTAAACTTAAGAAATTAATTATTTTTTTTTCAAAATTTTTTAAGTCTTCTTCATTAAAAGCATTTCCAAGCGACAACATTGGAACTTTATGTTTTATTTTTTGAAAGTTTTTTGATGGTTTAAATCCTATGGATTTAGTGGGAGAATATTCACTTTTTAAAAATTTATATTTACTCTCTAAATCTATTATATCTTTTTTTAAAAGATCAAATTCTTGATCTGATACGATAGGTTTGTTTTTATCATAATAATGCTTGTTATGTCTCTGAAATAAATCAATTTTTTTTAAGTATTCAATTTCAAGATCTTTATCATTCATTTTACTCGAACAATCCCTTAAATCTTTTTATTAAACCTATCTTTTTCTTTTTATCTTTTTGTAATTCTTTTACACCATCTCTATAATCTTTATTAAATACTTTGTAAGAATTTTTATACCAATCAGAAGATTGGTAATTGTATCCTAAAGTGCTTGCATATTTTTTTGACTCATTAATTAATCCAAGTCTATAATTAATTTCAACCAGTCTATGAAGAGCTTCCTCTGTATAAATGGTTGTATTGTAATCTTTAACAACTGTTTTAAATCGATTAAGTGCTGGNATCCACTTAGTTTTTTTTAGATAATATCTAGCTATGTACATCTCTTTTGCTGCCAAAATTTCATTAATTAAATCTATTTTAAATTTAGCATCCATGGCAAATTCTGTACTAGGATAATCTCTAATTATAGTTTCAAATTGCTCCTTAGAATCTAATATTGATTTTAAGTCTTTTTTTTCATCAACTATTTGTTCATAAAAACTCATACCTAGAAGAAAATGTGCATAAACTTTATCTTTATGATTTGGATATGTTACTAAATATCTTTCTAACTCAAAAATTGCATCACTGTAATAATCTTGAGTATAGTATGCATAAGCTGCCATAATTGCAGATTTTGCAGCCCAGGGTGACTGTGGAAATAACAACTCAGCCTCATTAAATTTTTTAGCTGCTAATAAAACATCTCCTCTTTGAAGTTCAAAATAACCCTCTTTGTATGCATCAGACATCTGCATTTCCATATCCACTTCTACAATTTCAGATATTTGTTTTGTTTTATCTCCACAAGACCAAATAAAGATAAAAGTGATTAAAAGAAGTATAATTTTTAATTTTGAAAGCATGGTCTTATTCTAACAGATTATGAATAAAACTCTATTTTTTAAGCAATAGATCTTAGGTGACTCTTATTTATGAAGGTATTTGGCAAATGTTTTTCTGTAATCTCTATTAATGAAAAATTTTCGTCTTGTTGAAAAACTTTTCTCAATAATTGGTTAGTTAATTTATGCCCTCCTTGAGAACAAATAATTTTTCCAATTATTTTATAACCTGCTAGATATAAATCTCCCATACAATCTAAAATCTTATGGTTTACAAATTCTTTTTTATTTCTAAGACCTTTTTCATTTAAAATTTCATTGTCCTTAACAACTATTGCATTTTCAAGACTTCCTCCTTGAGCTAATCCCATTTCTTTTAGCTTTGCAATATCCTCAAAAAGACAGAAGGTTCTTGAATTATAAATATCAGTCAAATCTGACTCGAATACACTTACTAAATTTCTTTGCGTTCCAATTAAATTATTTTCATATTTTAGTTCAAAATCTATATCCAAACTAACTTTGCTTGGCTCTATAGAAATTGTTTTTTTACCATCATTAAATTCAATTCTTTTTTCAATTTTAATAATCTTTATTGGTGCTTCACTATTTTTTATTCCAGCTTTTGATATTTCTTCAATAAAAATTTTTGCTGACCCATCAAGAATTGGTACTTCCTGATTATCAATCTCTACTAGGACATTATCAATTCCTAAACCATATAATGCTCCCATTAAATGCTCTATTGTTGATATACTAACCCCACTTTCATTAGCTATGGTTGTACAAAATACTGCACTACTAACATTAAAAATATTTGGAACTACTATATTATTTTCTTTTAAATCAACTCTTTTAAAAAGAATTCCCGAATTTGGTTTTGCTGGCTTAACCGTCATAGTTACATTTGCTCCACTATGAAGCCCAACACCTTTAAAGATAATATCTCTATTGATAGTTTTTTGATTAAGAACAGACATTATTATTCTTATAAATAATTGGTTTAAATTTAGAAAAACAACAAATGTTACGAGAAAATACTAGTCTATTTGAAAAAATGAAAAAGTTTTTCAAAAAAACCTTGTTTTATTTGTTTTTTTGGCACAACTACAACCTCTTGTTTGTCATACATTTTTCTTAGTTTGTACCCAGATTGACAAACATCACCTAGAGTTTCCTCTAAAAAATCAATATCTTTAGAAAATGAAATTTTATCTTTAAATTTATTATCTAAAATTTTTGATCCTTCTCCCATCAGTATCATCTTAGATTGGGTCTTTACCTTTGCATTTGAGACAAGAGATTTATCACATAATTCAAGAATCTCTTCCGTTCTAGCAAAAGCTATTTTTTGTAGCATTTCCAAAGAAAAATTTGGATTATCAGTATGTTCGTTATTTTTTTCAAAATTTAATTTAAGTTTTTCTGCTTCATTAATATCAATTTTTAAAAGTAGAGAAATATCTTTAGTAATATGGTTTCCACCTATCGGCAGAACGTCCAAAAAGATTAATTTATCATTATAAAAGGAAATAATTGATGTTTTTTTAAAAGCAATATCAATGAAAGATACCTCTCCTGTTAAATTTAAATTATTTTTATAATTAATTGATTTTGCATAACTAGAGCAAATTATTTGATTAATTGATATATTTAATTCTGAAAAAATATTTTTAAATCTAAAGACTAATTCACTTGGAAGACAGATAAAAATAATGTCTAGCGATATAAATTGGCAATCGATTTCATCTGGTAACTCAGAATAATCAACATTATCAATTTTATAATTATTTATAATTATGTGTGCAATATTATAATCTGAATAATATTTTTTTATTTGTTGCTTTGCTTCTTGAATTAAAAATATGATATCATCTTGTCTTAATTTCAGTTCTTCAATTTTTTTAAATACAGAAATTGCAACAGAAATCGTTTTTGAACTATCTATCATCAAATCTATATTATCAATATATTCATTTGTGGATTTTTCTAGCGAAGCAATAATTTTTTGAATATCTGGTTTAAGATTAAATTGCTCTGTATAAAAATTACTCTCAATAAAAAAAGGATTATTCTTACTTTCCTCATTAAATGCACCTGCTCTTATTTTTGAAGAACCACAGTCAATTATTATTTGAAATTTTTTATCACTCATTACTTAGCAACTAAATGACTTTTAATTCTCAAATCAATAAATTTAAAATCTTTAAAATTATCATTATTGATAAGTTCCTTAGATAAGTTTAATGACGCTACAATATGTTCTTGTGGTAGCTTAATCAAAATATCCTTATCAGTTAAAATATCCCATCTACCTGATGGGAAAAAAGATAATTCTTTTAAATTTGAAAAAGACCACATAGATTTTTCAATATTTTTTTTAAATGATAAAAAATCTTGAGAATTAAATTCACCAAAAATGTATGGGAGTAGTTCGTTGTTACTTTTATCTTCAATTAACTTACCATTGGCACCTACTAGATATTGACTATTATTAGAAACTCGAGCAATTAATTTAGTTGGTTTAATTTTAATGTTAAGTGTTGATGGGTAAATTTTTTTTATATTAAACTCTTGTATAATATTATGTTTTTCTAAAATTTTTATTATTTCTTCCTCATTAATGACAAATATACTTTTGTATAAAAGGTTATTAAGGTTATCTAAGATCTCCAAATTTTTTCTCTCAGAAAGACCTGTAATGTTTATTTTAGTTATTGATGAAGATAATTTTTTTTGATCGTTTATAAATTTTGCACTAGTAGTGCTTAAAATGAATAAAAATAATAAATAAATTATTATTTTATTTTTTTTACCTATTGATTGATGCATCTTTTAAAATCCATTCAATTAATTTTATAAAACTTATACCCTTATGTTTTGCAATCTCAGGGACTAATGAAAGTTTAGTCATTCCAGGCTGAGTATTAATCTCTAACAAATAAAACTTCCCGTTAAAAAATTTAAAGTCAGATCTTGTAACACCTTTACAGCCTATAATTTTATGAGCTGCTCTTGCTATGCCAGTAATTTTAGCTAGATTATTTTTACTCAAATCTACAGGAATTAAGTGCTTAGTCTTAGCACTAGAATTATATTTTGCCTCATAATCATAAAACTTTCTTTTAGGCTCAAGTTCAATTGCACCAAGTGATTTATTATTCATTATTGCAACTTGGATTTCTCTACCTGGTATAAATTCCTCAATTAATATTTCATTATAACTTTTTAATACTTTTAAGTTTTTTAATATATTGGTCTTGTCACAAATATATACATGAACGCTAGACCTTCATTTATAGGTTTTACTACTACAGGGAATTTTAAATTTTTTTCAATTAATTTTATAATGTTAAGTTTATTTTTTTTATGATTAAATTTAATATATTTCGGAGTTAGTATTTTATTTTTTATAAAAATTTTTTTTGAAATTTCTTTATCCATTGCTATTGATGATGCAATTACACCTGAGTGTGTGTATGGAATTTTTTTAGTCTCTAAAATTGCTTGAATGTATCCATCCTCACCAAATTGTCCATGTAGCGCATTAAAAATAACATCTGGTTTAAATGAAGTGATATTCTTTGAAAGATTTTTATCAGGCTCACTAATTAAAACCTTATATCCATTTTTAATTAACTCTTTGGCAACTTGCTTTCCAGTATCTAAGCTAATTAACCGTTCCTTAGATATACCACCAGATAATATTAAGATTTTTTTTGTCATTTTATTTTAAAATTTTAATTTCTTTTTCTAGCACTATTCCAGTTTTTTTTTCCACACTTGTCTTAACAAATTCAATCAATTTATTCATATCCTCAAAACTAGCATTATTTTTATTTACAAAAAAATTACAGTGCTTATTTGAAATATGAGCATCCCCAAAGCTTATATCTAGTGGTACAGAATCTTTTATCAGCTCCCAGACCTTTTTATCAGTTTGATCAATTGGATTCTTGAATGTGCTACCACTTGTTTTTAATTTTGTTGGTTGTGCTTTATCTTTCTTTTTCTTTAATTCTAAAACTTCGTTTTCTATTTCTTCTTTATTTTTTTTTGTTCCTTTAAAAGATGCACTTAAAAAAATTAAGTCCTCTTTTAAATCATTGCTTCGGTATTTAAATATAACTTTACTCGCTGGTATTGTAAAAACCTGTCCATTTTTATCAATTGCTTGGATTGATACTAGCACATCTTTAAACTCTTTATTAAAGCATCCAGCATTCATCTTTAATCCACCACCTATAGTACCAGGTATGCATGCTAAAAATTCAAATCCACCTATTCCATTATTCAGTGCAAAATCAGAAAGCTTTTTATCAAGACAGGCACTGCCAGCTATAATGACATCATTTGGTAATATAGAGATGTTGGAAAAATTTTTTCCTAGTTTGATAACAACACCATCAAATTTTTCATCACTTATAAGAGTATTCGAGCCTGCACCTAAAATATGTATTTTTTCTTTTTCTCCAAATTTTTTTAAAAACAAAATTAAGTCAGGTAAATTATCTGGTCTAAAGTAAACTTTAGTTTGTCCACCAATATTAAACCAATTGCTCTTTTTTAAATCATAATCAAAGTTAATTTTACTACTAATTTCATTAGAAAATTTTCTTATTTCTTCAATGCTCATTAGATCAATTCTGGTAATTGTCTCATCCATGCTGAAATTGTACCAGCACCCATACCAACAACTATCTTTTTGCCAAAAATAGTATTTTTAATAAATTTTGCTAACTGGTACTGATCTTCAACCATAAACAATCTTACTTTTGAATTTTTAATAATATCTTTTGCAAAATTATTATATTTAAAACCTAATTTTATTTTTTCTCCAGCGGTATAAATAGGGCATAATATTACAACATCAGCTTTTTTAAATGATAAGCTGAATTCTTTTTTAAGATCTTTTAATCTGGAAATTCTGTGTGGTTGAAATATGCAAATCACTTCTTCCTTTTTATAAGCAGCTCGCACACCATTTAATACTTCTCTAATTTCAGTTGGATGATGGGCATAATCATCATAAAAATTAGTTTCTCTATGTGTAAAAATTTTATTAAATCTTCTTTGAACACCCTTAAATTCTTTTAATCCTTTTTTGATTATATTTTGTGATATTCCTATTGTTACTGCCACAGCAATTGCTGCTGTAGAGTTTCTAATATTGTGAATTCCTAATAATGGTAATTTAATTTTTCTTATAGTTAAATTCTTTTTTCCTGGCAAATTTATAGCTAAATCATATTGAGAATATTCTTTTTCTTGTTTTATATTCTTAATATAGAAATTTGATTTATTATCAGTTCCATATGTATAATAATTCTTCATTTTTAATTTACTTAATAAATCTTTATTGTTCTTGTCATCTATACAAATAAAAGACTTCCCAAACGAAGGGACCTTATTGATAAATTTTATAAATAATTCTTTAAGATCTTTCATTGAATTATAAAAATCCATATGCTCACGATCAATATTTGTTACTATAGAATAAGTTGGTGGCACATGTATAAAACTACCATCTGACTCATCAGCTTCTAATATACACCAATCACTTTTACCTAGTTTTGCAGAATTTTTTATTGCATTAAGGACACCTCCATTAATAATTGTTGGGTCCAATTTTGTCTTTGAAAATATTGAGGCTAATAAAGATGTAGTTGTTGTTTTTCCATGTGAACCGGTAACAACTATATTTTTTGTTAAAGAGACTATATTTGCCAACATCTCTCCTCTTTTATAAATAGGTAATTGTTTTAGTTTGGCTTCAATTAATTCAGGGTTATTATTTTTAATAGCTGACGAAATGACAACAATTGTTGCTTTTGCTATATTTTTTTTAGTATGACTAATTGTAATTTTNATCTTATCTTTTTTTAATCTTTCAATATTTTTATTTCCAAGGACGTCACTCCCTTGAACATTAAATCCCATCCTTTTCATAATGAGTGCAAGGCCACTCATTCCAATACCCCCTATACCAACAAAATGTATAATTTCAGTTTTAGCTAATTCAATTTTCATTAATAACAGATATAATTTTCAGATTTATATTATTCCATGTGTTTTCATAGTTAAAATCCTTCATGTTCTTTTTTTTAACAAGATATTCTTCTTTATTATCAATAATATTAATTAGTTTATTGAGTAATGTTTTCTCATCTATTTCTTTTTGATTTAACAACCAATTAAAGCCAAGTTTATTATAAAAATGTGCATTTTCAAATTGATGGTTATCTTTCGCAGTTGGCAAAGGTATTGCTAAATATGGAGTCTCAGTAAAATTTAACTCNGCTAATGTTGATGCTCCTGCTCTAGTAATGCACAGGTCTGTTTTTTGCATAAAATTTATGACATCATCGTTAAAATTGAATAATTCACATTGAATATTCTTATCTTCGTAAGTTTTTTTAAAACTTTCAAAGTTAATAGAATTAGTTTGTTGGTAAATTTTTAGTTTATATTTTTTAGCTAATTCAATAATTGCATTTTTAACTAAATCATCAAATATTTTAGCTCCTTGACTACCACCTATTATAAGCAAATTAATTGTATCTAAGGATTTATTGTAATCTCTCTTATTATAAAAATTTTTTCTTAATAATGCTGGAATTACTTTAATTTTATTTTTAAATTTAATAGGAAATTTTTTGATATTATTAGAATAACAAAATATTTTTTGACAGTAACTTAAAAAAAATTTATTTGATCTACCTAAAACCATATTTGGTTCAAATAACAACAGCTTAATATTTAAAATTGTAGCTCCTAAGCATAAGGGTAGTGACATGTATCCACCTGTTGAAATTAATGTATCAATTTTATTTTTTCTTAAAAAAGAAATTGATTTAAAAATCAAAAATATCATAAAAATAAAATCAAGTGGTATGATTAATAAGTTTTTTGAAATTGGCCTCACATTAAATATTTTTAAATTGTACTCATCTTTGTTTAAAAATTTGACACCCCTAAAGTCAGATGTCATTGAAACATCAAAATTGCCCTCTAAATGTTTATATATTATGGTTGCGGGTATAACGTGACCTCCTGATCCACCAGTACTAATTAGTATTTTTTTATTCATTTAATTAATTTTTCTTTTTGTTAAATTTAAAATTATTCCAGATAATATAGAAACTCCTATAATTGAAGAACCTCCATAACTTAAAAATGGCAATGTCATTCCAGTTGTAGGAAATAGTCTTATATTCACCCCAAGATGTATTAATGCTTGAAAAATTATTAGACTTATTGCTCCAGTTAGCACTAGTTTATTTTTTTCACTTTTTTCTAAATAAATTTTTTTAAAAACAGAATAAATAAAAAATAAAAATAAAATTAATAAAAATATTATTGCAATAACACCAAACTCCTCTGAAATAACTGAAACTATATAGTCGGTATGAGCCTCTGGAACTCTTGTTTTTAAGGTACCTTCTCCTATTCCTTTACCAAAAAAACCACCACTACTAATTGCTTCTATAGCTTTATCAGATTGAAAATTATGGGTTCCACCATCAGGGTTGAAGAAAGAGAGTATACGACTTTTAATATAAATAAATTTTGGGATAAAAAAAACTACATATAGCAGGCTTATAATAGAAAGACTTATAAATAATAAAATGAATAATAAGTTTATGCCAGATACAAAAACTAATATTGCCCAGGATAAAAACACCAAAAGTGTTTGTCCGATGTCAGGCTGCATTATTAATAGTAACCCAGTTGGGATAATAGAAATGATAGTCAATAAGTATTTGATATAAATATTATAATTTTTTTCACTACATAAAATTGTTGCCACAAAAATAATTATAAATGGTTTTAGTAATTCAATTGGTTGAAATTGAGGAAGAAAAAAAAGATTTAACCATCTTTTTGATCCTTTAACTTCAGTACCAAAAATTGGCACTAAAAATAAAAAAAATAAAGTAATAAAAAAAAGATAAATAGAGAATCTAAAAAGATTCTTTTCACTTAGAGAAGAGAAAAACACTAAGGTCAACAAGCCAATGAAAATATATACCAAATGTTTAAAAAAGAAAAAATAATTATTTGTATCTAATTTATCAGAAGCAATTAATGAAGTTGAAACTAAAGAAAAAAATAAACCCAAACTAAANAAAATTATTATCAATAAAAAAATTGTTTTATCTATATTTTTCCACCAGTTATAATATATTGAGTTGAGCGANCTATTATTTATCATTTTATATAATTTTTAATAAGTTTATTAAAATATCTACCTCTTTCTTCAAAGTTTTTAAAAGTATCAAATGATGCAGAGGCTGGACTAAAAAGAATTGTCTTTTTAATAAAATTATTTTCATTTTTAATATCTAAAAAAACCTTAGCAATTAGACTCTTTAAATTTAAAAATGATTTAAACGCCATCTTATTTTTTAATTNATTAATAAAAAATTTTTGATTTTTACCAAAAATGTATAATTTGATCTTTTTACAATCGTTTTTTTTAAGTAGAAATTTATCTCCTTTTTTAGGTAAACCACCTATTATCCAATAAATATTTTTTAATGATTTCAATAATTTTTCTGATGAAGAAAAGCTTGTTGCTTTAGAATCATTAATAATTTTTAAAAATTTAGAATTATGAATTATTTCTTGTCTAAAACTTAGTCCTTTAAAATTTTTTAATGATTTTAATAGCAAGTTATTCTTTAACTTTAATATCTTTGAAACCTTCAGCACAAATGTCAAATTTTCTTTATTACCATCTGTATCAAAATAATGATTATCAATTTTTTTAATAAACCTATCACTTATATATTTTTCTATTTTCAAAATTGATGGTGCAAATTTTTTTTGCTTTAATTTTCTTTTAATATAAAAATTTTTTGTATTTAAAATTGCAATATCATTTTTAGATTGATTTTTTATTAATTTAAATTTAGCACTTACATATTTATTTATAGTCTTGTGTCTTTCGAGGTGATCTGGTGAAATGTTTAAGATTAAAGATATATTTGTTTTAAATAACTTGCTGTATTCTAGTTGATAGGATGAAGCTTCTATTACAAATAAAGTGTCTTTTTTGATCTTTTTTTCAAGTAAAACTGGATTTCCTATATTGCCAACTAAACGAACATCTTTTTTTTGATCCTTTAATATATCGTACAAAAGCTTAGCAGTAGTTGATTTTCCGTTTGTTCCTGTAATAGTTATTTTTTGATTAAAAGCATATCGACTATAAAAAATGTCTAAATCTGTATAAATTTTTTTATGGTTTTTTTTTAAAAATCTACTTAATTTACAATTATTAATATCTATTCCTGGACTAATTATAATACAGTCAAATTCTTTTTTAATTATTTCTTTGTATGTTGTGTAAGTATCTTTTATATTTTTTTTAGTAATTATTCGATCATCATATAAACTAATAATATTATTTTTTTTTAAATAACTATAAGTGGATAGACCACTTTTACCCAGACCATAAATCAGTATTTTTTTTTTTAAAAAGTTTTTTTCTAGATTTAACATTATCTAAGTTTTAATGTCGCTAATCCAATCATTGCTAAGATTATTGATATAATCCAAAACCTAATTACAACTGTTGATTCTGCCCAACCTTTTTTTTCAAAATGATGATGTATAGGTGCCATTCTAAAAATTCTTTTACCTGTAAGTTTGAATGAAAATACTTGGATTATAACTGATACAGCTTCTAGTACAAATAACCCTCCTGTTATTGCTAAAACAATCTCATGTTTAGTAATAATACCAATTGCCCCTAAAGATCCACCTAATGCTAATGAACCAGTGTCACCCATAAATATTTTAGCAGGTGGAGCATTGAACCATAAAAATCCTAAACAAGCTCCTATAATTGATCCACAAAAAACTGAAACTTCCCCCATACCTTCAAGATAGGGAATATTTAAATATTCAGAAAATACAATATTGCCCGTTACGTAACTAATAAATGCAAAACATGCTGCAACTAATATCACTGGCACCGTTGCTAAGCCGTCTAAACCATCTGTTAAATTAACTGCGTTGGAGGATCCAACAATTATAAAAATTGAAAATGGAATAAAAAACCATCCAAGATTAATAATTAAATTTTTAAAAAAAGGAAAATATAAATTTGTAAGTTCAGTGTTTTGAGATAATTGAGTTAAACCATAAATTCCAACAATGGCTATTAAAATTTGAGAAATAATCTTAAATTTAAATGAAACACCAGATGAATTTTTAAACTTAATTTTTTTATAATCATCATATGCACCTAATAGCCCAAACCCTGAAACAATAAATAACAAAAACCATATATGGTAATTTGATAAATCACCCCAAAGTAATATTCCTGAAAAAAGTCCAAGTAAAATTAAAACACCTCCCATTGTTGGTGTTCCAATTTTCTTAACGATATGTTCAGTAGGACCATCATCTCTTATTGGATTTAATATTTTTCTTGCTGAAAAAAATTTAATAAAAGGAGTGCCAATTAATAAAACTACAAACATTGATGTAAACATCGAAAGGCCCGTTCTAAAAGTTAAATACTTAAATACATTTAGAAAACTATATTGATCAATTAATTGGGTAATAAGACTATAAAGCATTAAACTTTCCAGTTTTTAATTTGTTAACTAGATTGTTAAGTCCAGTAGAGTTTGAGCCCTTAATCATTAAATAATCATTATTATTTAAATCATTTTTAATCAAATCAATTATTTTAGACTTATCTTTCAAAATGACCCCTCTTCGGTGCTTATCAAGGTTTTTATAAGTATGTAAAATATGTTTACCCACTACATTAATATTTTTAAGAGAAGTTTTATTAATTTCTTTGCCAGCCTCTAAGTGTAGTTTCTTTGAATAATTTCCTAACTCCAACATGTCACTCAGTATTAATTTTTTTTTAGAATTATCAATTTTTAATTCATCAAAATTTTTTATAGCAGACTTTAATGATAATGGATTAGAGTTATAACTNTCATCTACAATGTAAATACTCTTTTTTTTTAATTTAACTTTTATAATATCNCCACGGCCTTTTGNNATCTCATAATCAAGAAATATATTTTTTTCTAATTTTTGTGTATCTTTAAAAATTGATATAATTGCAATTGTGGCTAATAAGTTTTTTAAATTATTTTCAAAAATTAATCTTACATAAAAATAAATTTGTTTTTTATTAACATTTACAAATATTTTGTATTTAGATTTTTCTTTAACTATTTTTTCTAGATAAATATTTGCTGATTTATTTTTTAAACTAAATGTAAAAATATTTATGTTTTTTTTCTTGGCAATTTTTTTATGTAAATTATAAAATCTGTCATCTTGGTTTAAAACAAGAATTCCATTTGTTTTTATATTATTAATAATTTCTGACTTTGCTAAAGCTACTTGATGAATGTTTTTAAAATTTTTAATATGTGCGTAGGAAATATTTGTAATAANACCNACATCAGGCTTGATAATTTTTGATAGATAATCAATCTCACCTTTTTTATCCATTCCAATNTCAAAAATACCAAATTCATCATTTTTTTTTAGATTAAATAAACTTAATGGTACACCAAATTTATTATTAAAAGATTTTGGTGAATAAGTTACATTACTAATCTTACTTAAAGTTTTTCCTAANAATTCTTTAAGAGAAGTTTTTCCACAACTGCCTGTTATAGATATAATTTTACTAGATAAATTTTCTCTTAATTTTGATGAAGCCTCTGTTAAAAGTTGCAATGTATCATCTACTACAATTTTTTTTTTAGATTTTTTTTGATTGTTAGCTATTACTAATGATGCACCATTTTGGAAAGCTTCATTAACATATAGATTTCCATCTTTATTATTTCCTTTTATTGCAAAAAATATGTCATTTTTTTTTATTGTTTTTGAATTAATTGATGCATTTTTTATTTTTATATTTGAATTAATTTGGGGAGAGTTGCTGATTTCTTTTAAAATATTTATTTTAATATTAGTTGAAAGAATTTTATTTTTTAATTTAATATTCTTAAGTATTTCTAATCTGTCAGAAAATTTGTTTACAAAATTTCCATAATCTTGTGTCTGTTCATGACCTTTGCCTGCAATAACTAAGATATCACCAGTTTTTAAGTCTAATATAGCCTTATGAATAGCTTTAGACCTGCTTGAAATCTCAAAAACTTTTGATTTATCAATAGTTTTTTTAATAGCTAGTCTTATTTTTTTTGGATTTTCGTCTCTTGGATTGTCGTCAGTTAAATAAACTCTGTCACAATATTGATTGGCTATTTTTCCCATTATGGGTCTCTTGTCTTTATCTCTATTACCACCACATCCAAATACAATGAAAATTCTTTTATTTTCAAATTGTTCTTTCAAATTAGTCAAACAAGTTTTTAATGCATCAGGTGTATGGGCATAATCTAAAATAACCTTTGAATTATTTTTTAAAGTTCCAATTTTTTCAAACCTACCAATTACTGATTTTACTCTTGAAGCTAATTTTACTATTTGATCAAATTTTAAATTACTTTTTTTAGCAGCAAGCATTGCCATAAATAAGTTTTTTAATTGAATTTTACCAATTAAGTTTATTTGTAATTTATAATGTTTCTGATTATATTTAATTTCAACTATTTGTTTATCATCCCTAAATTGATGAGAATAAATATCTATTCCATTATTACTTTTTGATAAAGCCTGAAGATCCAATTTATTATTTAGTGATATTCTTTTTAAATTTTTATATTCGGGAATTTTACTATCGGTGATGATAGTTCCTCTAGGTTTTAATAGCTTCTCAAAAAGATATAACTTTGATTTGAGATAATCATTAAATGTTTTGTGATAATCTAAATGATCATGAGACAAATTTGTAAAAATTGTAGTATTAAATTTTAAACCATCAAGTCTATTTTGCTTAAGACCATGACTAGAAGCTTCCATTATAACATTGTCAATTTTTTGTTTTTTTAAATCATTTAATATTTTGCTTAATTTAATTGGATCTAATGTTGTATTAGAAACTTTCTTTAAACTATTTTTTGTCTTAACTCCTAATGTTCCAATAGAAGCTACTTTTTTATTACCTAAGTTGAGTAGCTGAAAATAAAAATCTGCAATTGATGACTTTCCATTTGTTCCTGTTACAGCAATTAAATTTTTAGGTATATTTTTTTTTGTCTTATATGATAATTCTGATAATACTTTTCTTACATTTTTTGATCTTAAAAATAACACTTTATTTTTAATACCTTCAAATTTTTGCTCTGAAATAATAACTGTTGCACCCTTTTTAATTGCATGGTCTATGAATTTAGTTCCATCTGATTTTGTTCCCTGGATTGCAAAAAAAATATAATTCTTTTTTACAATCTTCACTGTTAAAACTAAGACCAGCAAACTGATGATTTTTAAATTCTTTTTTAATATTTTTAAGGAAGTTGCCAATCAACATATAAGTATTAATTTTCTATATGTTTTGTGGCCAAAATAGGCCCAATTTTTTCTATGATTTTTCCAGCTACTTCAACAGATGTCCACCCTGCTGTATTAAATGGGGTTCCTTTATATGAACCTTTTTTATTTTTATATTCATATACGTAGTCTGATGAAGTTTTTGGCTCATCAAGTAGAACTATCAGCACATATTTAGGTTTAGAAGTGGGGAAAATACCTGCAAATGTATTTACTTTTGCTTTAGAATAACCTCCTACTATTGTTTTTTGAGCAGTTCCTGTTTTTCCACCAACTTCATAACCTTCAATGTTTACAAGTCCTGCTGTACCTTCTTTAGTATTTACAATTTTTCTAAGTATTGGATTTATCTTCTCTGAAATACCAGCTTTGATTATTCTTCTTTCTTTTTCAGGATCTTTTAATTCTTTTTTTATTAANCTGGGCTCAATAGCAAAACCACCATTTGAAATTATTGCATAAGCTTTTGCTAATTGTAATGGAGTGGTAGTTATTCCATGTCCAAAAGACACTGTCGCAAGTTTACATTTTCCCCACTTAAATGGAATAGGCTCTCCAACCTCCTCTATGTCAAAATTTATTTTACTTAAGATTCCAATTTTTTCTAAAAAAGCTTTTAATTTAATAATTTCTAATTTTTGTCCAATTCTTACAGATCCTATATTTCCAGACCTAATTAAAATTTGTTCTACAGTAAGATCTGATGGTATTTTATTGTCATATTCAGAGATACTACTTTTTCCACATTGTAGTTTTTTTTCTAAATTTAAAAATTCTGTATCAGTATCAATTAAGCCTTCCTCTAATCCAGCTGCTACTGTAAAAGTTTTAAATACCGAGCCCAGCTCATACACTCCTTTTGTTGCTCTATTAATAAAGTTGAGATCCACTATCTTCTCTCTTTTATTTAGATCAAAATCTGGATATGAAACCATAGATATAATTTCTCCATTATTAACATTCATCAAAATTGCTGTACTACCTTTACTTCTAAATATAGATTGAAACTTTACTAACTCTTCTCTAATTAAAAATTGTATGTCAGTATCTACTGTTAATTTAAGTGGTTTGTTTGTTTGTTTTAATTTTTCATTAAAGGATTTTTCAAGTCCTGATATACCTTTATTGTCATCATCTATTTGACCAATAATATGACTAAAGAGATTTTTTTGAGGATAAATTCTAGTTAATTTTTCTTCTGACTTAATTGATTTATCTCCAAGTAACATAATTTTTTCATAATTGTCAGAAGATATTTTTTTTTCTAAATAAAAGAATTTATTTTTTTCAAGCTTCTTAGTAATCTCTTCATAGTTTTTATCTGGGAATATTAACTGTAAATTAATTAATAGTTTTTTTTTATCAATTACTTCAATAGGGTTAATACCAATATCTATCGACTTAACTGTTTTAACTAAATAATTTCCATTTCTATCAAGTATGTCTGCTCTATAGTTTTTATTTATAGTTGAGAATTCCTTGGTATTTTCTTCTTTTAACGAGCCTAAATGAAGCAATTGTATTGAATAAATTACTGAAATCACCAAAAAAACAAAAAAAATAAACGCTATTCTATTAAATTGTATGTCTAAATTAGTTTTACTTTTTTTATATGAAAATTCATTTTCATATTCTTCTAGAATAATATTCTTTTTATTATTCATTTCCATTTTTGCTGATTAAGTCTTTTATTTCTAAAGTTTCATTATTTTTAATGATTTCCTTAATATTCATAATTTCAATTTTGATTAAATCTTTTTCAAAGTATTGCGTTTGATACTGAACTAATTTTTCAGGAGAGCTCAAATAGTTAAACTCAAGCAATACATCTTCAAGTTCCGATTTTAAAGGTCTTATATTTTCTTTAACTATAAAAATTTGATCTTCTATTTCTTTTGTAGAAGTTTTAATAAGTGATGTAATTAATATTAATACGAAAATAACAGCTACCACTAATTGTTTCATAGTTTTTTTGACAAATTTTCAATGTCAATTAAATGTTTAAATTTATCCAAGATATCTGTTTCAAAATCGAAAAAATCTTCTTTTTTAATTACATAACGTAACTTGGCTGATCTAGAAGGTGGATTTTCTCTAATTTCTTTATCACTTGGTACTATTGGTTTTTTTATAACAGATTTAAATAAATTTAATTTTTCTTCTGTTTTTGGCATATGTCTTGAGATGCTTTTATTTTCAGATAAACTTTTAAAAAAGTATTTAACAATTTTATCTTCTAGAATGAAATGTTACAACTGCAATAACTCCATCTTTTTTAACAACTTTAGCAGCATTAATTAATCCATAAATTAGCTCACTAATTTCTTTATTTACAAATATTCTTAATGCTTGGAAAATTTTAGTTGCACTATGTGTCTTATAATTTCTTTTTCTTTTCGAAGACTCTATAATCCTAACTAGCTCTTCTGTTGTGATCTCTCTTTTAGATCTGTCTTCAACAATATTGTGTGCTATTCTTTTACTGTCTACTTCTTCACCAAAATATTTAAATATTTTGGTAAGTTCTTTTTCATCTAATTGATTAATTGCTTCTTTTGCTGAAAATTCATTTATACCCATTTTCATATTAAGTTCACCAATGCTATCAAATGAAAGACCTTTTTTTGGGTCTTTAATCTGGTTCAAGGAATACCCTAAATCAAAAATTACAGCTTTTATATTTTCATGTTTTAACTTTAGATTGTTTAATTGACTGAATTTTATATTTTTAAATAATAGCCTATCCTCAAAACTATTTTGAAGTTCTTGAGCTTTTATAGAGCTCTCAGAATCTCTATCTAATGCAATTACTTTTGTTTCAGGAAAGTTTAATATTCTTTTTGTGTATCCGCCTTGACCAAACGTACAGTCAATAAATGTGCCACCATATTGAGGGGTAATAATGCTAATTATTTCACTTAGCAATACCGGATAATGATTTCTCACATCTGGTATTATGGTGGCTATCATTTATTTTTTTGAAGACCATTAATTCTTTTGTCTTCTTAAAAATGCTGGAATTTCTAGATCATCATCTTCTGAGGTATTTTCCGAAGTTTCAGTTGATAAAAATCCTTCTGTCTCTGAAGTTGCACTATCCGAACTAAATAGATCTGGCGCGTCTTCACCTTCTACACCAAAGTTTTCAAGTCCATTAGAAACATGCTCCTCCTCCATTGGGCTATTTTCTTCAGGCTTTGCAGTTGTAAGTGCCTCCTCTGAAAAAGATTGCTCATAATCATTTGATTGATTGTTTTCAACAATACTTTCAACTTCTTGATTGCTAACAGTTTGCTCATTCATCATTTCTGATGATGTAGTATTTGTAACTGGTTCTGCAATTATTTCATTTTCTAACTTTAATGCATTTGCTCCATGAGAAATAGGGCTAGTCATTGTAGGTGAAAAATTAAACGATTGAGCAGAACTAGCACTGTTAAAATCTGAATAACCAGGATTTCTATTTTGTATTCTGTGAACCATATTGATTACAGATTTACTTTCTGGTTGTTGTCCATCTAGTGCCGTTGCAACTATTGATACTCTAATTTTTCCATCAAGGTCGCCAGATGTAATAGCACCAATAATCACCTCTGCTTCAGGATCTACTTCAGCTCTTATTTTATTAACCACTTCATCAACCTCAAAAAGTTTAAGATCCTTACCACCGGTAATATTTACTAGTAATCCTTTCGCACCTTTTAACGTATAATCATCAATCAATGGGTTGCTAATTGCCATGTCTGCTGCTTTAGCTGCTCTACCTTCTCCTTCAGCTTCACCAGTTCCCATCATTGCTTTACCCATTGAAGCCATTACAGTTTCAACATCAGCAAAATCTAGATTAACTATACCTGGTCTAACCATAAGATCGGTCACACTCTGTACACCTTGCATTAAAACATTATTTGAAAGATTAAAAGATTCTTCAAATGTAGTTTGTTCATTTGCAACCTTAAATAGGTTTTGATTTGGAATTACAATAATTGTATCCACATGTTTTCTTAATTCTTCTAGGCCTACCTGAGCTCTTCTCATTCTTGATGGCCCTTCATATAAAAAAGGAAGTGTTACAACACCTACTGTTAAAATATTTAATTCTTTAGCAGCTCTTGCAATAACGTGTGCAGCACCTGTGCCAGTTCCACCACCCATACCAGCAGTTATAAAAACCATGTTTGCACCCTGAAGAGTATTTACAATTTCATTTAAAGATTCATCTGCAGCTGCTTGACCAATGTCATGTTTTGCTCCAGCACCTAAACCTTTTGTTAAACTTAGGCCAATTTGAATTCTTGCTTTAGCTTTACTTAACTTTAAATCTTGAGCATCTGTATTTACTGCTATGAACTCTACTCCTTGAAGTCCATTATCAATCATTTCATTAAGTGCATTTCCACCTGCTCCGCCAACTCCCACTACTAATAATCTTGGTTGTAATTCTTTTATTTCTGGTGATTTAAAGTTAATTGTCATTTTTATTTCCCCTCATTGTTATTAAAATGTTTTTCCCATTTAAGACTTGCACGATTTAGATTTGCTTTTTTTCTTGCGTTGATCTTAAATTTTTCAAATGCTGCTGGTTCCCATATTTGGAATGTTTGACCTTGACCAACAAACAACATGCTATTTTTTATTTTTGCATGTTTTAATAATTTTGTTGATAATGAAATTCTACCTTCACTATCAAATTGTAAATTCATACTCTCAGATAAAATTGATGTTGCAAAATAATCTCTTTTTTCTTCAAATGGACTTAATGAATCTATACTTGCAGAAAGTTTTTCAATTCTATCTTGTGAGCAAGCTTCTATAGACTGATTATTAAATGAGGGATAACAGATAACACCATTGTATCCTAAGTTAGAAAGGTGAGATCTAAAACTAGCAGGCACAGATACCCTTCCCTTTTTGTCTATTTTGTTCTCGTAAGTAGATAAAAACATATTTTTTATATTTCATAAATTCCATATTTGGGAATATATGGGACAATATGGGTTTTTAAAGATAGAGTCAATATGTTCATTTTAGGCTTATTTGGCAATGATTGTAGATAACTTTTATGTATCTACATAAAGTCAAAAATCAATTTTTAGTTTTAACTCAATACAATTCTAAGACTAAAAATAAGAACAGAAATGATTCAATTATGAATCAAAAGGTGAACATCTAAAGTTAATTAAAATTGAACTGTGGATAAGTTTGCTAGACAAACTATAAGCCGGGTTCTGTCATTTAAACCTATCATTTCTCTAGGCTTAAGATCACTCTTAAGCTCATGCAACTAACCCTGATGACTAGCCAAAGACGGCTTTTAGTTTTGCAACAATGTCATCTCTACTTAGTCTTGCTCCCAGTGGGGTTTTCCAGCGTTCATTGTTACCAATAGAACCGGTGCGCTCTTACCACACCTTTTCACCCTTGCCATGTTATGGCGGTATATTTTCTGTGGCACTATCCCTAGGGTTTCCCCCGCCAGGTATTATCTGGCACTGTGTCTTTGCGGAGCCCGGACTTTCCTCTTTAATAAATTAAAGCGATAAGTCGTTCATCTAGCAAATGTAATTTATTACTTAATTATAGAACTTCAAGAAAAATTTAATTGTATGCTTTGATGAGGCTTTTATTGATTAATAAGGATTCTTGATCAATTTTTCCATCAACCAACTCTTGTCTAAATCTTCTTTGAAAAGATTTTATTAATTCTCTTAAATATTTATTCCTACCAATATTTTTTGGAAATGTTTTTGAATATCCAATCTTAAACAGGTTTCTAAAAAAAATATTCTCTTCTACCTTGCTTATTTTTAGCTTTCTATTCTTTAGTAAATCTTGCTTATTTAATGTGTGCCATATCCCTATTTTATTTTTAGCCAAATATTCCCATGGGAACTTTTCACCTGGATCTTTTTTTCTAAGTACTGCTATGTCTGAGTGTCCCAAAATATTCTTAGGATTAATTTTATATTTTTTTATTAAAAACTTACTTAACTTTACAAGAGTAGTAATTTGTTTTTGTGTAAAATTTTTATAACCGTACTCATGTCCTGGGTTTGTAATTTCAATACCAATAGAATTTTGATTTAAAGACTTATAATTTTTCCAAGAAGATTTTCCTGCATGCCANGCAATATATAAATCAGGTACTATTTTTACAATTTCTCCATTATTTTTGATTAAATAATGACAGCTAACCTCAGATTGTATTTCTGTTAATCTTTTCAAAGCATCAGATTCGCTTTTCATACCCGTATAATGAAAGATAATAAATTTGATTTGCTTAGAAGTTCTTTTTTTAGGATTAAAATTTGGGGAATAGTTTAATATTGTTTTTAAAGCCATTTTTGCGTCATATTTAGAGCTAAATCTAGATTTACATTGATATTATATACATTATATAATCATAGAATAATGAAAAAAATTTTAATAACTTCACTAATAAGTTTAATGTTAGCAACAAATGTGAGTGCTGATACAGACGGTGAAAACAACTTATCTAAAAAAAATTCTGGTGAAGTTAAAGACTGTTTTGAAAATGTAAATAGAGCAACTTTTAAATTTAACCAAGTGTTAGATGGTGTTATTTTTGAACCTGTTGCAAAAGCTTATAGAATTTTACCCTCTCCAGTTAGAGCTGGGACAGGTAATGCTCTAGACAATCTCTCTACACTTGTAACAATACCTAATAATATTCTCCAAGGAGAATTTAAAAAAGCTGGAGTTAACACAGGTAGATTTATTGTTAATACAACAGTTGGAGTTGTTGGAATATTTGATGTGGCTGAAAAAATTGGTTTTCCAGAGTATGAAAAAGAAGATTATGGCCAAACACTTGGCGTAATGGGTGTTGGTCCAGGATGTTATCTTGTTCTACCTGTTTTAGGACCATCCACTGTTAGAGATACAGCTGGATCATTTGCAAATATATTAGGTGGAGATGCTTGGTATAACGTTACTGTAGCTAATGATACTCAGCATTTTTCTGACTTTGATTATTACGCATCAAGAGCAAGTTCTGGGATAGATTTTAGAGCAAAAAATATAGACTCGTTTGAAAACTTAGAAAAAAATTCAATAGACTTTTATGCTTCAGTTAGAAGTTTATATTTGCAAGATAGACAACAAAAAATAGCTAACTCTAATGCAATAACTGAAACCCAAAACGATAGTGATTGGGAAGAAATAGAAGCTCAATAAATTATAAAACTTAATGAGATTAAAAAAGTTTTTAATATTTACCTTCGTCATAATTAACTTTGTTGGTATTAATCAATCATATTCAATTGAACCAGATGTATTTGTTCAATCAACTGTGAATAGAGCTTCTGAGGCCTTAAATAACAAATATTCAAAAGAAGAAAAAATAGAAAAGCTAAAACAAATTGCAAGTGAAACAGTTGATATCAATGGTATTGGTTATTACACTTTAGGAGCTTATAGAAAAAATATAAGTGACAATGAAATAAATCAATATGAGATGCTTTTTGAACAATATTTTCTAAAAAGTTTTTCTAGTCGACTGGCTGAATACTCAAATCCAGAGATTGAAGTTGTATCTAAAGAGAAATTAAATGAAAATTATACAATGGTATCTAGTATTTTAGTTGGAACAGAACAAAGGCCTGAGGTTAAAATTGATTGGAGAATTTATACAAAAAATCCAGAAAATCCTTTAATCAGAGATTTAATTATTGAAGGCTTAAGTCTAGCAAGAACTCAAAAGGAAGAATTTTCTTCTATCATTCAAAGTAATGATGGGGATATCAACGCTCTTTTTTCTATTTTAAAAGAGTTTATTAAATAATCATCTATAAAAATAATTTTTGGTGGGCCCGCCAGGACTCGAACCTGGGACCAATACATTATGAGTGTACTGCTCTAACCAACTGAGCTACAGGCCCTAAAAATTAAGCTTTAATTATATTATAATGTAACCGATGTCTAGCATAGGTAAAAGATAATGAAAATGGTGGGACTGGTTGGTTACGCTCCAACTACCCCTGCAATGTCAATGCAGTACTCTACTATTGAGCTACAGTCCCTTTGAATTTTAACTTTCTAAAAAGCTTTTTAACTGTTTGGATCTGCTTGGGTGTTTTAATTTTCTTAAAGCTTTAGCTTCTATCTGTCTAATACGCTCTCTTGTTACAGAAAACTGAAGACCCACTTCTTCAAGAGTATGGTCTGTATTCATTCCAACACCAAATCTCATTCTAAGAACTCTTTCTTCTCTTGGTGTTAAAGTTGATAAAATTTTAGTCGTAGCTTCACTTAGATTAGATTTAATAGCTTGTTCTAAAGGTGCTAATGCTTTTGTATCTTCGATAAAATCACCCAAACTACTATCTTCTTCATCTCCAACTGGTTTTTCAAGAGATACTGGTTCTTTTGATATTTTTAAAACTTTTCTAACTTTATCTAAAGGCATTCTTAATTTTTGTGCTAGTTC
>JGI26086J50260_1000357_pt1 | contig 30066 bp, 29 predicted proteins | sample SaaInl3SG_22_DNA_FD_50260 | JGI IMG/M metagenome (IMG submission 50260)
AAAAATAGCTCGAGTAATTGCTTTTTAGCAAACTCGAGCTATTTTTTTATACTAAAGTGATGGATTTAATCTTCTTTAAAAAACCGTTTAAAGCCCATTCGGCTCAAGATTTTTTTTTCAAAATTCCAAAAGAACTTAAATTGAAAGAAAAGGCTCCCTATTAATATTAGCAGTAGCTGGTATACTGGAAAAACAATTAGAATTCGAAGAATCCAATAAAGCGACTTCATCAATTACTCCTCCACGTGCAGCATTAACAATGGCAGCACCTTTTTTCATTTTTGAAAAAGCAGTTGCGTCAATTACATAGTCTTTTTGCGCAGGAACGTGTAAGCTTATAAAATCTGCTTTTGCTAAAACGTCCTCCATGGATTGTGTTTTAATTACAACGGGAATAGATTCTCCATTAAAAAGGGAAACCGTTACTGTTGCTTCATCAGTATAGGTATCGGCAGCAATGACATTCATTCCAACGCCAAGTCCTATTTTAGCAACTTCTTGCCCAATACGACCAAATCCGATAATTCCTAACGTTTTACCACGTAATTCAACTCCTTTAGCATAAGCTTTTTTGAGTCCTTTAAAATTGGTTTCTCCTTCCAAAGGCATACTTCGGTTAGAGTCATATAGAAAACGTACACCACCATATAAGTGAGCAAAAACTAATTCGGCCACAGATGCAGATGAAGAAGCAGGTGTGTTTATTACATGCAGTCCTTTGGACTTAGCATAATCAACATCAATATTATCCATACCCACACCACCACGTCCAATCAACTGTAGTCCAGGACAAGCATCAATTAATTCTTTACGGGCAGTTGTAGCACTTCTAACTAAAAGAGCTTTAACATCATTTGTATTGATATATTCTACCAATTGTTCTTGGGCTACGTTGACAGTAATTACCTCAAAACCGTTTGCGGTTAAAGCATCGATACCACTTTGAGAAATACCATCGTTGGCTAAAATTTTCATAATCTATTTCTTTTTAATATTTTTTTTCAAGCGCTTGCATGCAGTCCACCAATATTTCTACACTATCTATTGGTAGGGCGTTGTACATAGAGGCTCTGTATCCTCCTACAGAACGATGACCTTTCAATCCACTAATTCCCGCAGCTTGACAGAGTCCGTCAAACTCCTCAGCATCATTGGGATCAACTAAATTAAAGGTAGCATTCATTTCGCTACGATCTTCTTTGGCTGCAAAGCCCACAAATTTGGAGTTTCGGTCAATTTCCCCATACAACAATGTGGCTTTTACCATATTTTTTTCTCCTAAAGCTTTAACACCTCCTTGAGATTTGACCCATCGCATGTTCAACATTGAAGTGTACACAGCAAAAACAGGTGGAGTATTGAACATGCTCCCAGCATCCGCATGGGTTTTATAATTTAACATAGAAGGAATAGCTCTACTAACTTTTCCAAATAAATCTTCTTTGATCAAAACAAGGGTTGCTCCTGCTGGACCCATGTTTTTTTGCGCACCTGCGTAGAAAAGATCAAACTTTGAATAATCAAATTCTCGAGAAAAAATATCCGAACTCATGTCCGCAGCAAGAGGAACCTCCGTAGTAGGAATCTCTTTTAATTGTGTTCCAAAAATAGTGTTGTTGGTTGTGAGGTGAACATAATCAAGATCCGAGGGGATAGAATATCCTTTTGGTATGTAATTGAAATTTTCCTCTTTAGAGCTTGCCAATTCTACAACTTCTCCAAAAAGTTTTGCTTCTTTAATAGCTTTNTTAGACCAAGTACCTGTATTTACGTAACCTGCTTTATTTTCAAGTAAATTATAAGCGGCCATCAGAAACTGTTGACTTGCTCCCCCTTGAAGAAAAATAGCTTTGTATCCTTTGTCCTTCAAGCCTGTAAGCTCTAGGGCCAAAGCGCAAGCTTCTTCCATAATATCAATAAAGGCTTTACTTCTATGTGAAATTTCGATCAAGGACAATCCAGATCCGTCAAGTTCTTTCACTGCTTCTGCAGCTTGATGCATTACTTCTTTTGGAAGAATGGAGGGTCCAGCACTAAAATTATGAACTTTCATAGGTTCAAAGAGTTTTAAAATGTTTTATGAAATCAATACTATAATTTGATTCCTTTAAATATGATTTTTTTTTTTGACAATGCAAATATTGTGATTCCCACACTANTTCATGGTATATCCTTGTTTATTTTTTTTTTAGAGTTGTTAACATACGCACGATGTGCAGCTACAAGTTGTTTAAAAATTCAAGTGTATCTAATCCATCCGCATAGTCCCATAAATTGGGTTGTTGAGCTTCACCCAGAGGGATTGAGTTTTCAATGTCCAGTTTGGAGATTACACATTGAATGGCTTCTTTTTGATTTTCAATTTCATCCATTACCTCTTGAGCGNTGTCATAATAGNAATAATAAGCACACGAAATAGGGGCACTAAAGCCAGTATCTTCTTTTAACATAAAAAAACCGTTTTCCAAAAAATCAAATTCACTCATCAACCATACGGCTTTGTTGTAATCATAATTATTCCCATATTTCGCATGGTTGATTACATCCGCAAAGGGATAGAGGCCTCCAAAAATCAAATTCAAATCAAACCCTCTGGGCAGATAGAGTTTGGATACATTACGACACCCTAAACCGTAATATTGAAGCATGTCATTCCCCAGTCCAATTAATTCTTCTTCAGATTCCGTACCATCTAAGACAGCAACTCCATTTCTATTTTTTCTAATGATGTTGGGATATTCAGAGAAATAATGGTCAAAATATCGTGCAGCATTATTAGAACCTGTTGCAATTACCGCATCAAAATTCTCTAATTTTTGATCTGTGTATATGAACTTCTCTTCATTGACCTCATTCTCCAAAAATGCTGTCATNTAGGGGAGGAGGTAAAGGTCTTTGGANGCACATTTAACTAATGCTTGATGACCGCTTAACCAAACACAGATTAGATCATGAAATCCTACTAGTGGGATGTTACCGGCAAGAATTAATGCTACGGTCTTAGGTGAGGATATTGTTTTGAAGTTGTAGGGAGCGAGCCATTTGTTGATGTTTTCCTTGCNTAACGCTTTTCCCCAATTTAAAAAAGTAATTTCAATGGATTCTTGAGTAAACCAACCATTATTCATTTTAGCAAGTTTTACCTTTTCTTGTAAGGATGCAAAGTGTTCCTTTTCAGGATTAAAGTTTGACAAATGAATCCCAAGTTTGATAAGGGCATCAAGGTATTTTGAGTTTGCTTTCATTTACTTGTTTAGGAACTTTTAAGGTCTTATTTTTGCGCAAATGTAAGGAAAGAAATTACTATGGCTATTATCATTACAGATGAGTGTATAAATTGTGGGGCTTGTGAACCAGAATGCCCAAATACAGCAATTTATGAAGGAGCTGAAGATTGGAGATATCAAGACGGNACCTCCCTAAAGGGTGACGTTGTGCTCACTAATGGAAGTGAAGTTAATGCTGCTGTCTTTCAAGAACCGATTTCNGACGAGTATTACTACATAGTTCCCGATAAATGTACTGAATGCAAAGGATTTCATGACGAGCCACAATGTGCTGCCGTTTGTCCAGTTGATTGTTGTGTCCCTGATGATAATCATGTTGAGTCTGAAGAAACACTCTNAGGCAAGCAACGCTTTATGCACCCAGAAGACTGANCGTAATTGGGCTTTTAAAGTTGATTAATTCAATATTATTTTCTTTTAGTTTTAATTTACAAGCCTCACTGCTAAAGTAGGCTGCATCTTGAGTACGCCACTCGGCTCCAAAATTTGGATGATCAATTGTAATTTGATTCATCTCTTCACTTTTCAAAGCAGGATGAATTAATATTATTGATAGGCCATCAGGTAAATTACTTAATGTCTTGTCATAAAATGCAGCATTTCCCTCCTTTTCAAATTCCTTCATTGAGGCCATAAACAAGGATTCAAAGCATTTTTCTTGAGGGAGGTTGAATTTTGTTGGAGATTCTCCAGTGTAAGAAATTAAGGTTTTACTGAGTATAATTGGAAGCTTGTAGGTTTCGCCCAATTCTTGATATAAATCTAACAAGTCTTGACGCACGCCTAATGTGTACATATGAGAATCTAAATGACTCGGTTTCATTCCCAAGGAAATCGCAAATTCAATTTGATTTTTAAGTTCCAAGCGTACCTCCTCCAAAACCGCATGGTCACGAATGTATTCTCTTTTGGGAAGAAAATATCCATTTTTGTCTACCAAAGAAGGGATTTGATTCACAGGAGTGATGGGGCGAAATGGGTAAGTTTTCCATTCTCCTGTAAGGGTAAGATGAATTCCGAAATCCAAGGAAGGGTTTTTAATAGCAAATTGAGCCATTTCATAAAACCAAGGACAGGGAACCATCAGGCTTGTAGAATTAATGCTACCCTTTAACATTCCTTGCTGAGTAGCTAGATTTTCAGACCAAGCTAAGCCAGCATCATCTGCATGAATCATTAAGTATTTTTTTGACTTCATTGTAAATCGAGATAAATATTTATCATAATTAAGGAAAGCAAATGTAAAAGCCAAAAGAAAGTTTATTTTTGCCGAAAATAAATTTCATGAAAGCAGGTATTGTAGGTTTACCCAATGTTGGAAAATCAACTCTTTTTAATTGTTTATCCAATGCAAAAGCACAAAGTGCAAACTTTCCGTTTTGTACCATAGAGCCCAATATAGGTGTTGTAAACGTTCCCGATGCACGTCTTGAAAAGTTAGAAAGCTTAGTAAATCCAGAACGCGTTTTACCTGCAACTGTAGAGATTGTTGACATCGCAGGATTAGTNAAAGGAGCAAGTAAAGGAGAAGGCTTAGGAAACCAGTTTTTAGCCAATATCAGAGAGACGGACGCTATCCTCCATGTATTACGCTGTTTTGACAATGACAATATTATTCATGTAGATGCCTCTGTAGATCCAGTTCGAGATAAAGAAACAATTGACATTGAGCTACAGTTAAAGGATTTAGAGACTGTTGAAAAAAAGTTAGAAAAAGTAAACCGTGCAGCTCGTACTGGAAATAAGGAGGCTGCTAAAGAAAAAGCGATTTTAGATTTCTTAAAAACAGAACTGGAAGCCTCAAAAAATATTCGAAGTATTGAAATTAAAGAGGAGGAGCGGGAAGCTTTTGTAAAGCCCCTCCAGTTAATTACAGACAAGCCCGTACTTTATGTGTGTAATGTAGATGAAAGCGCTGCTAAATCAGGAAATGCTCATGTGGATCGTGTCAAAGAATTAGTGAAAGATGAAAAAGCAGGCTTATTAATTCTTGCAGTAAGTGTAGAGGCGGATATAAATGAATTGGAAACCTTTGAGGAGCGTCAATTATTTCTCGAAGATTTAGGCCTTGAAGAAGCAGGTGCTGCAAAACTGATCAGAAGTGCTTATGCACTACTGAACCAACAAACTTACTTTACTGCAGGAGAAAAAGAAGTACGTGCATGGACTATCCCTATTGGTGCAACAGCACCTCAAGCCGCAGGAGTGATTCATACTGACTTTGAAAAAGGATTCATTCGTGCTGAAGTGATTAGTTATAATGATTATGAGCACTACGGATCTGAAACGAAAGTTAAAGAAGCTGGAAAAATGCGTGTAGAAGGAAAAGAATACATAGTGAAAGACGGTGATGTGATGCACTTCAGATTTAACGTGTAAAGACACATTAAGAAAGGATGAATCAGACTGCATTTAAGAGTTTCATTTTCATTTCAGCTTTACTGGCAATTATTGCTGACTTTTTTGAAATAAACCTCCTTTTTTATTTCTTAAAACCGCTCACTACTTCTCTAATTATTTTGTTCTTGCTAAAGCATCGTGATACTGCTGCTAAAGCATATTCTAATCTAGTTATTATTGGATTATTGTTTTGTTTGGGAGGAGACACTTTTTTATTATTCCCTGACTTCTTTGCGTTTGGTTTAGGCGCCTTTTTAATAGGTCACCTATGGTTTATTGCAGCTTTTGTGAAAGAGAATGGTTGGAAATTCCCTCTTAAAATAGGAATTCCATTAGCTATTTTTGGCAGTATTCTATATAGTCTCATCTATTCTGATTTGGGAAAGCTATTTCTTCCAGTAGCTGTCTATATGATTGTTATTGTTATTATGAGTTGGCAAGGAATCGCATTAACTATAAAATCAACTAAAATCACGTTCAACAGAGTGGGTTTAGCGGTTTCTCTTTTTCTTTTTTCTGATGCATTGATAGCGCTTAATAAATTTTATGCTCCAATTTCATTCTCAGGGGTAATAATCTTAACAACCTATTGGATGGCTATTTTTCTATTGGCAAAGTCAGCAACAAATCGAGAGGAAATCTAAATTCAATTCAATCCTCAAGGGCTAATGTCTAGAATAAGTCTATTTTTGCCCCTTATTTAAAAACAATACTCTTTTGAAACCTTTTCAACTTATAGACCGTTCCAATGGCGGAAGCATAAAAAATGATCTTTTATCTGGAATTACAGTTGCATTAGCTTTGGTGCCTGAAGCTGTTGCCTTTGCTTTTGTAGCAGGGATTTCACCCATAGTGGGGCTTTATGGTGCTTTTATGATGGGCTTGGTTACCTCAATTTTTGGGGGGCGCCCCGGAATGATATCAGGTGCTACAGGTGCTATGGCAGTGGTTATGGTAAGTTTGGTCAGCCAAGGGAATGATCTAGCAGGAACGGAAAGTGCGGGTTTACAATACCTATTTGCCACTTTGTTGTTAGCTGGATTGATTCAAGTCTCTGCTGGAGTTTTGCGACTTGGAAAATTTGTACGAATGATTCCTCACTCAGTGATGATGGGATTTGTAAATGGATTGGCCATTGTTATTTTCATTTCTCAATTAGGAATGTTTAAAAAGAATGGGGAATGGTTATCAGGAAATGCACTACTTATAATGTTGGGCTTAGTTGCTACTACAATGTTAATTATGGCTTTATTGCCTAGGCTTACTAAAAAGGTACCCGCAGCATTAACAGCTATCGTTGTAGTTTCTCTGGTTGTTATTTTGGGAGATCTAGAAACCGAAACAGTTAGGTCTTTTATTGTTGCCAATGGGGGAGAGGGAATCAAAGCAGGATTGCCTAGTTTTCAAATTCCAATGATTTCATTTTCATTAGAAACTTTATTTTTTATTGCCCCTTATGCCTTTATTCTTGCAGCTATTGGTTTAATTGAGTCTCTAATGACCCTAAATTTAATAGATGAACTCACAGATACTCACGGAAGCGGTAATAGAGAATGTGTTGCCCAAGGAGCAGGAAATATTCTTAACGGTTTTTTTGGAGGAATGGGCGGTTGCGCAATGATTGGTCAAAGTATTATCAATGTCAAATCAGGTGGGAGAGGGAGACTTTCTGGTATAACTGCGGCCTTAGCTTTATTGTTTTTCATATTGTTTGGTTCTAATTACATTGAACAAGTACCCATTGCTGCTCTTGTTGGTGTTATGTTTATGGTAGTATTAGGCACTTTTGCTTGGAGTACCTTCAAAGTATGGAACAAGGTGCCAAATGCGGATATGATCGTTATTATTTTAGTTACAGTAATAACTGTATTCTTTGATCTTGCAATTGCTGTTATGTCTGGAGTTATTGTTTCATCTTTAGTTTTTGCATGGGAAAATGCCAAACGTATTCGTGCGAGAAAATATGTCGATGAACATGGCGTAAAACATTATGAAATCTACGGTCCCTTGTTCTTTGGTTGTATTGAGCTGTTCAATAGTAAGTTTGATGTAAAAAATGATCCAGATGAAGTTGTTATTGATTTTAAAGAGTCTAGAATCGTAGATCAATCTGCAATCGAATGCGTAAATAAATTGACAGAACGCTATCTCAAAAATGGAAAAAATATCCACCTCAGGCATTTGTCTTCTGATTGTGTTAAACTAATCAAGCGTGCAGAAAAGATTTATGAAGTCAATGTGCTAGAAGATCCAGATTATTTTGTCGCCATTGACAACTTCCGACAAGCACAAAATGCTTTAGCCGATAAATAAAATTTTAATCCGTTTTAGCAATAGAGTCATAAACAAGAACTCGTTTCCATAAATGAGCTGCTTCTTCTATAAACAATAAATGTGTAGGGTCTGTTTGATAGGCGTTTTGAGCTTCTAAATCAGGGAAGATCATCATGTAAAAATAACTGAAGGAATTGTCAACAACCTCTCTTTCTTCAGATGCTGCTGGACAACCTAAATGATTTGAAATTGCTTGAGGATTGGTATTTATCAGCTTTTTGATAGCCGTTTCAAAAGCAGTCTTATCTTCACGACTTTCTGGATTTTTTAACCAAAAATATACACTATGGACAAATGGTCCCGTTGTGTTTTCTATTGTAGATTTTGTCATAATTATTTAAAAAGTATTTTTCTAGTGACTAAATATAGGTAGAAATTACAGCTAAAATTAACTAAATAAGTCATTTGAATAGTAAAATAACTTTTTAACAAAAATAAATATAGAATTGTTGATTTCTTAGTAGTCAAAGGGTGTAAGGTTCACAGATCAATACCTATATTAGCTACCAATACAATGGAAAATCAAACTGCATATACCGAAGATAATATACGTTCCCTAGATTGGAAAGAGCATATTCGCATGCGTCCCGGAATGTACATTGGAAAACTAGGGGATGGATCTTCCCCAGATGATGGAATCTATATTTTATTAAAAGAAGTTTTAGACAACTGTATTGATGAATTTGTCATGGGTGCAGGTAAGACAATTGAAATCACGATTAAAGAAAATCAGGTTACGGTTCGTGATTACGGAAGAGGAATCCCTCTAGGCAAAGTAGTTGATGTTGTTTCTAAAATGAATACTGGAGGAAAATATGACTCTAGAGCCTTTAAGAAGTCTGTTGGACTTAATGGTGTAGGAACGAAAGCAGTAAATGCACTTTCTTCTTCCTTTATTGTTCAATCAAATAGAGACAAACAATCTAAAACAGCTTCATTTGAGTTAGGAGAATTGAGCCTTGAAGGTTCCGTAGAGGAAAGTTCTAGACGAAGAGGAACCAAGGTTGTTTTTATTCCCGATGTTACCATATTCAAAAATTACAAATACCGTTTAGAGTACGTGGAACGCATGATTAAATATTATGTGTATCTCAATCCTGGATTGACCATAGATCTTAATGGAGAAAAGTTTTTTTCAGAAAATGGATTACGTGATTTATTGAATGATCAGACTAATGAAAGTGATCTTTCATATCCTATTGTTCATTTAAAAGGTGAAGATATAGAAGTAGCTTTGACCCACAGTAAAACTCAATATAGCGAAGAATACCATTCTTTTGTCAATGGACAACATACTACTCAAGGAGGAACACATCAAGCCGCATTTCGCGAGGGTTTAGTAAAAACCATTAGAGATCATTTTGGCAAAAACTATGATGCTTCTGACATCAGAAAGTCAATCATATCAGCAATTAGCATTAAAGTGATGGAACCCGTTTTTGAATCTCAAACTAAAACAAAGTTGGGTTCTACAGAAATGGGAGAAAAAATGCCTTCTGTACGGAGTTATATTGTTGATTTCTTAAGTACACATTTAGATAATTTCCTACATAAAAACACTGATGTTGCTGATGCTATTCAGCGTAAAATTATCCAGGCTGAGCGCGAACGTAAAGATTTATCAGGGATAAGGAAGTTAGCCCGCGAACGAGCTAAAAAGGCCAGTTTGCACAATAAAAAATTAAGGGATTGTCGAGTACATTTGCCTGACCTTAAAAAAGACAGACGTTTAGATTCTACATTATTCATCACCGAAGGGGACTCGGCTTCAGGATCCATTACTAAATCTCGTGATGTCAATACCCAAGCTGTATTTAGTCTTAGGGGAAAGCCTTTGAATAGCTATGGGATGTCCAAGAAAATTGTTTATGAAAATGAAGAATTCAATTTATTGCAAGCGGCTTTAAATATTGAAGACAGTCTAGAAAACCTTCGTTATAATAATATAGTAATTGCCACCGATGCCGATGTAGATGGAATGCANATTCGATTGCTGTTGATTACGTTTTTCTTGCAATTCTTTCCCGAGTTGATAAAAGAAGGCCATTTATACATCTTACAAACTCCCTTATTTAGAGTTCGGGATAAAAAACAAACTTTTTATTGCTATAGTGAACAGGAACGAAGAGAGTCTATTGAAAAATTAAGTGGAAAACCAGAAATCACTCGTTTTAAAGGATTGGGAGAGATTTCACCAGATGAATTTAAGTTTTTTATAGGAGAAGACATTCGTTTAGATCCTGTGATGATGGATAGAGCGATTACTACCGAACAATTACTTGAATTTTACATGGGGAAAAATACTCCCGACCGCCAGAAATTCATCATCGAAAATCTAAAAGTGGAATTAGACTTTGTTGAAGCGGGTACTTAAACAAAATNTAAGCTTAGTGCTTCATTTTATTTCTCAACGACAATTTGTTAATTTCTTCAAGACCAAAACATCTGTATTCTTATGTTGATATAGTATTTTAGCAATTCTATGGACGAAATCATTGACCAAACAATTCCCGGGGACGCTTCCAACGATTCGTTGGTAAAGGTCACTGGTATGTATAAGGATTGGTTCTTGGATTACGCCTCTTATGTAATCCTAGAACGCGCTGTCCCTGCTATAGAAGATGGTTTGAAACCAGTTCAAAGACGTATTCTTCACTCAATGAAGGATTTGGACGATGGACGCTATAACAAAGTTGCTAATATAGTTGGGCACACTATGCAGTATCATCCTCACGGTGATGCTAGTATTGCAGATGCTATGGTTCAAGTGGGGCAAAAAGAGTTGCTCATTGACATGCAAGGAAACTGGGGAAATATCCTTACTGGAGATAGTGCTGCTGCCTCTCGATATATAGAAGCACGTTTGTCCAAATTTGCACTTGAAGTTGTCTTTAGTCCCAAAGTCACAGAATGGCAGTTGTCCTATGATGGTAGAAAAAAGGAACCCATTCACTTACCCGTTAAATTTCCATTACTTCTTGCACAAGGAGCCGAAGGAATCGCAGTGGGTCTCTCTACAAAAATATTACCTCACAACTTCAATGAGTTACTGCTGGCCAGTATTCAACATTTGAAAGGAAAAAAAGTAGCGGTTTATCCTGATTTTCAAACCGGGGGAATTATTGATATTCAAAATTATAATGATGGACTAAGAGGGGGAAAAGTTCGTGTTCGTGCGAAAATCTCTCAGTTAGATAAAAACACCTTAGTCATCAATGAAATTCCCTTCAGCACCAATACATCAAGCTTGATTGATAGTATATTGAAGGCTAATGAAAAGGGGAAAATCAAGATTAAAAAAATCGAAGACAACACTTCTTCAGAAGTTGAGATTTTAGTTCATTTACCCAATGATATTTCGCCTGATAAGACTATCGATGCATTGTATGCCTTTACTGCATGTGAAACTTCCATCTCACCCTTAGGTTGTTTAATCATTGATAATAAACCTCATTTTATGGGCGTAAGTGAGATGTTGAAAATCTCAACAGACCACACCGTTCAACTTTTAAAACTTGAGCTTGAAGTACAATTGTTAGAGCTTGAAAATCAATGGCATTACGCCTCTTTGGAGCGAATCTTTATTGAAAATAAAATCTATAGAGACATAGAGGAAGCGTCCACTTGGGAAGAGGTGATTGCATTTATAGACAAAGGTTTAAAGCCTCATATCGGTCATTTAAAAAGACCGGTTGTGGAAGAAGATATTGTTCGACTTACAGAAATTCGAATTAAAAGAATTTCAAAATTTGATTTAGATAAAGCCCAACAGAAAATTGAAGCTTTAGAAGGGGATATCGCTGAAGTCAAAAACAACTTAGCCCACCTTATTGATTATGCAATTCGTTATTTCACCCATTTAAAGAAAACCTATGGAGGGGATAAAGAACGAAAATCAGAAATCCGAATTTTTGATGATGTAGACGCCAAAAAAGTAGTCGTTCGCAATCAAAAGCTCTATATGAACCGTGATGAAGGGTTTATTGGTACTTCTTTAAAGAAAGACGAATTTGTCTGTGATTGTTCCGATATCGATGACATTATTGTGTTTACTAAAGAAGGTAAAATGCAAGTTGTAAAGGTGGATAGTAAAGTGTTTATTGGTAAAAACATTATCCATGCTGCTGTATTTAAAAAGAAAGATTCCAGAACGATCTACAATATGCTTTATCGTGATGGAAAAGCAGGAACTTCTTTTATCAAACGTTTTGCCGTTACAGGAGTAACTCGAGACAAAGAATATGACCTAACCCAAGGAAAACCTAATTCGGATGTTCTCTATTTTTCTGCAAATTCAAACGGAGAGGCAGAAATTATTAGTGTGTTATTAAGAAATACTGGAAGTATTAAGAAACTTAAATGGGATCTAGATTTTGCCGATTTACAAATCAAAGGACGAGCCTCTAGAGGGAATACCGTTACTAAATATCCAATCCGAAAAGCAGAGCTAAAAGAAAAAGGTGTTTCCACATTAAAGCCCCGTAAAATATGGTTTGACGACACCATTAGAAGATTGAATTTAGAAGGTAGAGGAGAACTATTGGGTGCTTTTAAAGGTGAGGACAAGCTTTTGATTGCTACTCAAAAGGGAACCCTAAAAGCTGTTGCTCCAGAATTGAGTCTTCATTTTGATGAAAATGTTATTCATCTTGAAAAATGGATTCCAAAAAAACCTATTACTGCTGTATATTTTGACAACGAAAAAGAACGCTATTTCATCAAACGTTTCTTGATAGAAAGTATTGACAAGGAAGACGATTTTATTAAAGAAGGAGGCCGTCTTATCTACATTGGATTTGATTGGCTACCTATACTAGAAGTTCATTTTGAAAAACCTCGAGGAAAAGAACAGCCAGAAAGTATGATCGTTAATGCAGATGAATTCATCTCTGTTAAAGGTTATAAAGCGCTAGGGAATCAATTGACAAATAAGAAAGTTAAATCGGTATCTCTCAAAGAAGCCTTAGCATACGAACTGCCAGAAGAGGAGAATATTCACGACATAGAAGTTGATGTAGAAGAAGGAATGAGTTCCGAATCAAAAAAGGATGATGATTCGCAGATTACTTTAGATTTTTAATTCCTTTTTACCTTTCTAATCCGCATATTTAGCATTTCCACACCCAAAGAGAATGCGATTGCAAAATACAAATATCCTTTGGGGATAGTAGATATAGTTGAGCCCATGATTACTGTTTCGGATAGACTTGCTGCTTCTGTAATCAACATAAATCCAATTAACAAAAGAAAGGATAAGCCCAATATCTGTAAAGAAGGATGCTTATTTACAAATCGACTTACGGGATCAGCAAATCCAATCATTATGGTTATTGCAATAACCACTGCTGCAATCATGATCCATAAAGCATACGGAATACCATTTGTCATCCCTACAGCAGTTAGGATAGAGTCAAATGAAAAAACAATATCAATTAAAACAATTTGAAACAAAGCTCTAGAAAAGGAAAAGACGGGCTTTTTATCTGTAGTGTCCTCTTCTAACTCCATTTCGACTTTTTCAAATATCTCGTGTGTGCTTTTATAAATTAAAAACAAACCTCCAGCAAGTAAAATAAGGGTTTGGATAGAAATATTAGATGAAAAATATTTTGAATCAAAATGGATCAAGGTATTTTGCATCCTTGTTAACCAATTCACACCCATTAGTAACAACACTCTCATTATCATTGCCAAAAACAATCCAATTTGCATCAGTTTCTTGCGTTGTTCTACAGGAAAACGCCCTGATAAAATCGAAATAAAAATTATNTTATCTACCCCCAAGACAACCTCTAAAAAAGTGAGCGTTAGAAAGGCAATTATTAGATCTGGGGTGATCATAGGTTATTTGATTTTTTGAATCGTTCCACGTTGTGTATTACCACTATCTCCTACAAGCGAATATTCAAAAGTATAAGATTGGTCTGTGGTGCTTAGAATTTTGATTTGAATAGGCCTTTTGTCTTGGTTTGATGATGGATTAAGTTTGGTTAAAATACATTCACAGTCATTTACCCAACGAATGGTGGCAGTATCTACAACTCCTTTATAACGTTCAATTTCATATTCAGGAGTACGTTCAAAAACAGAACGTGATAATTCTCCATTAATTATTTGAGAAAACTCAAAAGTTCCTTCGTGGAAAGGTGTGCAATTTCGCTCAACAGAGTAACAAGAGAGCAAAAGAAAACTAAAAAGATATAAGCAGTTTTTCATGAGGCACAAAAATACTAAGATTTAGGAAAATAAGTGCGAAAACTACCGTCCTTATATAATTGAATTATTTGAGACACTTCTTCATTCTTTTGAACTCCGTCAAAGGCTTGCACATTTTGTGCTGTTTCCTTTTTTTGGTCCTCCTGAATCAAATCCATCTCCAAAGTTTCATTTGTATCTTTTGGAGGAGGAGGAGGAGGGAGGGGAATATTTTGATTTCCTAAAATCAACCACTCCAAATTTACTTCGTCAAAATGCTCATGAATTTTAAGCATAAACTCCAAGCTAGGTTTATTCCGTTTTGAGAGAATATGAGAAACAGAAGAGCGTTGGACTCCTATTTTTTCAGCAAAAGCAGTCGCGTTTAATTGATTGTTTTCCATTAAAAATTCTAGTCGTTCTAAAAAGCGTTCAGTGTTTAACATTGTGATATTTAAAAGTGTTTTACAAATATACAATTGTAAATCATACAAATCAAGCCCTTTAATTATCAAATAAATACTTTAAATATTACTCATAAAGTACTCATAATAAGTAATTTATATTCAAACATAGTTAAATAGTTGACATTTGTAACTATTGTCGCCCTCAAAGAAGCGTAACTGATCTAAATGTGTTCACTTTTGTAAAATACATTTGTAAACAAACAGATGTTTACATTTGTGTATTATTTTAAACATGACTACAAAACGTTATTTACCGCCCAGTGCATTGCACCCATTTCTTAATGATTTGCCAAATACTGTTTCAAAACGAAACCTAGGGGAATCCGTTAATGGTTTGCCAATACAACTTTTAACCCTTGGTGAAGGGTCTTGCAAATTCTAATGTGGTCCCAGATGCATGGCAATGAAAGCACTACTACAAGAGCGTTACTTGATTTTATTCCTTGGTTTTTGTCTACAGCTCAAAGACAATATCAAAAATCCTTTACATTAAGCATTATACTTCAGTTAAATCCCGATGGAGCAAAAGCTTATACTCGATTAAACGCTGCTGGTGTTGATTTAAATAGAGATGCAATGAATCTCACCCAACCAGAAAGCCACATACTGCACAATGTATATCACGAAATCAAACCTGACTATTGTTTAAATCTCCACGGTCAACGAACAATTTTTTCTGCTGGAAAAATGGGAAAAACAGCAAGTCTTTCATTCCTAGCTCCTTCTGCAGATCCAGAACGCTCAGTTACACCCTCTAGAAAGAAGGCAATGCAATTAATTGTAGCCATAAAGAGAGAACTGGAACAAGAGCTTCCTGGACAAATTGGTCGCTATGACGATGCCTTTAACCCTAATTGTGTGGGAGACAAGTTTACTCAATTAGGCACCCCAACAATCCTTTTTGAAGCAGGTCACGTTCCAAACGACTACCAGCGTGAAATTACAAGGAGACACCTTTTTAAATGCTTTAAAACTCTTTTAAATAGTATTTTGTCAAATAATTCTGAGCATACCACAAAAGAGTACTTTGAAATTCCAGAAAACGCAAAAGACTTTGTCGATATTATTATCTCTGGAATAACCATTGAAGCTGAGGGATCGCTCCATTTGAATCAAGAAGTAGCTATTCGGTACAAGGAACAATTAGAAGGGGGAGAAGTGCGATTCATACCTGTAATGGAGGAGTATGGACTTAAACTGCCTTTAAACGCTCATAAAAGACTTGTTCTTCCAAAGAATAAAGTAGAAAAAACGTTATTGTTTGAAAAGGGCGAAACCATTCAAAATAAAGAATTAAATAGTTTTTGTTCAATATAATCATCGATTTTAGCTGTTTGGGTGAATTATTCTTTATTAATTAAGAAAAATGTTAGAAAATCCTCAGTGAAATTGATAGAAACCCAGTATATTTGCTAAAAAAATAGCATGAGTAAAGTTGCATTGGATGAAATTGATCATCAAATTCTAGATATATTAATTGACAATACTCGAATTCCTTTTACAGACATTTCTAAACGCTTGTTGATTTCAGCAGGTACTGTTCATGTTCGTGTAAAAAAAATGGAAGAGGCAGGAATCATAAAAGGGTCGTCATTAAACCTTGATTATGTTAAATTAGGTTATTCATTTATCGCTTATGTGGGTGTATTTTTAGAAAAAACCAATACAATTAATGAAGTTTTAGAAGCGTTAACAAAAATTCCTTTCATTACAGTAGCCCATATTACCACTGGTAAATTCAATGTTTTTTGTAAGGTTCGAGCTCGTGATACCCATCACGCAAAAGACATCATCTTTAGTATTGATGATGTTGAAGGGGTTTCAAGAACCGAGACCATGATTTCTATGGAAGAGAGTATCAATGACAAAAAACGTTTAATGCATCACATTTTTACTGAATTATAAAAAAATAAACTTTAATGGCCCGTAAACCTAAAATTGAACGCTTTAATGAGAAAGTGCTTTCAAAATTCCAAATCTATAATAGTCTTTTCCTTACCCTTCCTTTTGAAAATATAAAAGAAACCTCACTGTTTCTACCTCTTTTTGCGGAAACGTGTAAGAAGGGATATGAAGATAACAACAAACCTATTGATATTGTTACTTCATTTTTTGACCGCTATGCACCTGATTTTGATGAAGAAAAACAGACTTGCTCTTTAATTTTATCCAATATATCGAGCGCCAAGTGGTTCTTTTTGACGCCATTGAAGATGCTGGTTTTTCTTATGTAAACAATATGCACGGAAGAGGGACGCTTCGAAATATTAAAGAAGAAGCTACAAACAAACAACTCTCGGAAACTTTATCGGAATACATTAAACGCTTTAATGTTAGGATAGTATTGACTGCCCATCCCACACAGTTTTACCCAGACAATGTGCTTGTAATTATAAATGAGCTTTCAAATGCAATTGCTAAAGACGATCTAGACAGCATTAAAAAGCTATTGGTTCAATTAGGAAAAACACCTTTTTATAAAAAAGAAAAGCCTTCTCCTTTTGATGAAGCTGTGAGTTTAATTTGGTTCTTGGAAAATGTATTTTATCACTCTGCAAGCACCATCTATGACTATATAGCAGAACACATCATTAATTCCGATGAATTAGATAATTCAATCTTTGATTTTGGTTTTTGGCCAGGAGGGGATCGAGATGGCAATCCATTTGTTACCGCTGAGATCACCTTAAAGACAGCGAAACGTTTACAGTTTTCTGTTCTCAGAAATTATTACCGAGATCTTAGGAAATTAAAAAGAAAGATAACTTTTCCGGGCGCAGAACACCGCGTAGCAAATCTTGAACAATTAGTTTTCAATGAATTGTTTTATCCTGATCGCAACACTGAATTTTCATTAGACATTCTTTTGAATGAAATGAATACTGTTTTAGATATCCTTGTCAATGAACACAGTGGCTTGTATCAAGAAGATGTTCGGAATATAATTCATAAAATGAAATTGTTTGGACTGCATTTTGCAAGTTTAGATATTCGTCAGGATTCAAGGGTGCATCACGGGGTATTTACTGAAATTGTTTCACATCCAGATATACAGTCTTACGTTACAGGACTTCCTGAAAATTACCTTGACTTGACTGCAGAAAAAAGATTAGAGGCACTTTCTACCATGAAAGGAAATGTTTCACCTACCATCTATGGAGATGAGATAACACAGCAGACTCTAGAAAGTATTCGTGCAATGCAAAGCATTCAAAAGACAAATGGAGAGAGAGGCTCTAATCGATATATCATTAGTAATTGTCAAACTTTAGAGAATATTTTAGAGCTATTTGCAATGTGTCGTTTAAGCAACTGGGAAAACCCAACTGTTGATTTTATTCCTTTATTCGAAACAATACCCGATCTAGAGTCTGCAGAAGCAGTAATGGAAGGATTATTCAATAACCCCATCTATAAAGCACACTTGGAAAAGCGTAAAAATAAGCAAACAGTAATGCTTGGGTTTTCCGATGGTACGAAAGATGGTGGGTACTTTATGGCAAACTGGAGTATTTACAAAGCCAAAGAAGCATTGAGCGGGTTGGCAACCAAATACGGTATTTCGATGGCGTTTTTTGACGGTAGAGGAGGACCTCCAGCTCGTGGTGGTGGAAACACCCATGAGTTTTATGCTTCTATGGGAGATACAATTCAAAGCGATGACATCCAGCTTACTATCCAAGGTCAAACCATTAGTTCAAATTTTGGAACCTTAGATTCTTCACAATACAACTTAGAGCAGTTGTTGAGTTCTGGTATTGCTAGCCGTATTTTGAATCCAGGTAAAAACAATCTTTCTGATGCCGACAGAAAAACAATGGAAAACATTGCGGCACATAGTTATGAAGCTTATCAAAACTTCAAAGCGCATCCAATGTTTATACCTTATTTGGAACGTATGTCCACCTTGCCTTTCTATGCTAAAACAAATATCGGGAGTAGACCTTCCAAAAGAGGAAAGTCAAAAGGCTTGCAGTTTGAAGACTTAAGAGCGATTCCCTTTGTAGGTAGCTGGAGTCAATTAAAACAAAATGTTCCGGGATTCTTCGGTGTTGGAACTTCAATTCAACATTTTATAAATGAAGGAAAAATTGAAGATGTAAAGCAGTTGTATAAAAACTCACGCTTCTTTAGAACATTACTCTTCAACAGTATGATGAGCTTGACAAAGTCTTTCTTTAAGCTAACCGCTTACATGAAAGAAGATAAAGAGTTTGGTGCTTTTTGGGAACTGATATTTGAAGAATATAAACTTACCAGAGCGCTGTTACTAGAGGTTAGTGATTTCAAATCTTTAATGGAAAATGAACCCGCTGGAAAAGCTTCCTATTCGTGCAAGAGAAGAAATTGTACAACCACTATTGACGATACAGCAGTTTGCCCTTATGCAACTGCAAATACTTCGTAAATCAAAAGAGGTTGATGCCGAGAAAATTCAAATTCTAGAAGCAATGGTCACCCGCTCTTTGTTTGGAAATATTAATGCGAGCAGAAATTCTGCTTAAGCAGAGGCGTAAAAATCAAAGGCTTTTTGAAAAAGTTCTTGAGGGACTTGAACATCAATAGCAGGAATTCCAATTTTAGTTAATAATACAAAATTGATTCTTCCTGCTTTGTTTTTTTTGTCGTGTCGTAGTAGTGCTAAAATAGCCTCTACATCCTCTTCTTTTATCTCTACTTGAGGATAAAATTGCTGAAATACTAATTTAATCTCCTTTGCTTCCTCTGGACTTAGACCACAACACTCTATTGACAGGTAAGCCTCTAACACCATTCCTATTGCTATAGCCTCTCCATGAAGGAGCCTTTGTTTGCTGGGTGTGACTAAAAAATAGGATTCAATCGCATGTCCTAGCGTATGTCCAAAGTTTAATATTTTACGTAATCCCTTCTCATAGGGATCTTCTTGAACCACTTCACTTTTAACAGCAACCGATGGCTTTATGTAAGGGGATAAAACTTCTGGAGTTAAATCCACTAAGTCCTTCAATTTTCCCCAATAGTTTGCATCTGCAATTAGTCCATGTTTTAACATTTCTGCAAAACCACTTCGTACTTCTTCTAAAGGTAAAGTCGAAAGCCATTGACTATCAATCACAACCTGTTGGGGTTCTTGTATGATACCAATCTGATTTTTTAATGCACCTAAATCAATCCCTGTTTTACCACCTACTGATGCATCTACCATAGAGAGCAACGTAGTAGGGATATTATAAAAATCAATCCCACGTTTAAATGTACAGGCAACAAATCCACCAAGATCGGTAACTACGCCACCTCCCAGATTAATTAAAGCACTATTTCGATCTGCACCAAGAGAAGACAATTCGTTCCAAAGTTTTTCGCAAGTAGACAAATGTTTATTTTCCTCCCCAGCTTGCATCACCAATACAGAGGTTGGATTCAGTTCAGTATGCGCTAAGAAGCGAGTTAAACAATGCTGCTTCGTATTCTCATCAACTAAAACGAAAAGACTCGAGTATTCATGTTTATTAAGCTGTTGAACTAGTGCCGTCAACCCTTCTGAACCGTATGAAATATTAATTTGATTTTGCATATTGATTTAAAATTCAAAAATACGGATTTAAAAAAAAGTAGATCTCNTTAAAAATTACAATGCAGAAAGTATTTTCTGTAAACGCACCAACCCTTCTTTTCTTGCTTTTTTGTTAGCCTCAGAAGCATTTTGCTGTTCCCCGGCTCTGAAGAAACCGTGACCTGCTCCTTCATAAACGACGGGTTCAAAAACCTGAGTTTCATCTTGCATNGCTGCCTGACTTGACGCGATAGTAGCGTTCACACGGTTGTCATTACCTCCATAAAACCCATATACAGGAACTTGAATGTTTTGATAAGCTGTGACGTCTTTAGGTCCTGTCCCATAGCATACTATGGCAGTTTCAATTTCATTTGACTGGGTTGCAAACTGGAACGATTGACTTCCTCCCCAACAAAAACCGATAACAACCACCTTCCCGTTTGCAGCAGGAATAGTTTTAGCATAAGCTACACTTGCGTCCAAAGTTGCCTTAATCTGATTTGCGTCTAAACCGTAAATTCCTGTACGTGCTAAATCAGAATTTTCATAATCAGCAGTACCACCCCCATTAGGTGCAGTTCCAGAGAGAAAGTCTGGAGCGAGTGCGATATAGCCCATTTCAGCAATTTGATCCGACATAGAACGTGCCCAGTCATTCAATCCTCTNTTTTCATGAATTACAATAACAACGGGTACTTTTTCTGAAACCTCAGGATAGACTAGAAAACTTTTAACTTCCTGTTTTTCAGTACTTACAGTAATCCATTCATGATGCCTAGGAGAGTTTTCTAAACGCTCTAATGGGGTTTGACCCCAAACAAATGAGGTAATTAAAAGACCTAAAATAGTTAGTTTTTTCATGGGGTAAATTTTATTGATTACAAAAAATCACTGTCGTCTATGGTTCTTTTTTATTCGATCTAAGCTTACTTTATTCTCTCGATCCTTTATGGTTTCCCTTTTGTCGTAAAGCTTTTTTCCTTTAGCTAGAGCGATTCTCANTTTTGCGAAGCCNTCATCATTTATAAATAAGCGAAGAGGTACTATGGTTAGACCGCTATTTTTNACTTCTTTATATAANTTTTTNAACTCTTTTTTGTTGAGNAAAAGTTTTCGTTGGGCTTTGGGTCGGTGATTNAATCNNGTCCCAAAAGCATACTCTTCAATATGCATATTCACAGTAAACAATTCTCCACGCTCGTTAAACTCACAAAAACTCTCTGTNATAGAAGCTTTACTGTTTCGAATGGATTTGATTTCAGTTCCAGTCAATACAATCCCAGCCGTATACTCTTCAATGAGCTCAAATTCAAAACGGGCACGCTTGTTCTTTATGTTAATGTTATTTTGCACAATTCAAAGGTACTACTAATCTAGTTTGAAGCCTCGTTTCTATTTCCGAAAATAAATTCTGTTTCAAAATAATCTAACTGTATTACTTCTTCTTTTGAAATAGATCCTTCCAAAAGGGCTTTACTCAGTGGATTAAGCACATATTTCTGTAAGGTCCGCTTTACAGGTCTTCCACCATATTGAGGGTCAAATCCTAGCCGTGCCAATTGAACTATGGCTTCGGTGGTGGTGTGAAGGGTGATTTCTTGTGTGCTAAGTCGTTTTGCAATTTTATCCATTTGTAGTTCTACAATTTTTTGAATTTCTTTTTGTGTCAGGGGAGAAAACAAAACGATATCATCTATTCTATTTAAAAACTCAGGTCTAATTTGTTTCTTTAAAAGCGACATTACTTTCTCCTTAGCCACTGATTCAGCGGTTTCAAATTTTGGATTTTCCTCAAATGCCGTTTGAATCTCATGACTCCCTAAATTGCTTGTCATGATAATGATACTGTTTTTGAAATCGGCAAGGCGCCCTTTGTTATCCGTAAGTCTTCCCTCGTCCAACACCTGAAGCAATACATTGAAAGTATCGGGATGTGCTTTCTCTATTTCATCTAACAGAATTACGGAATAAGGCTTGCGTCTAACGGCCTCTGTCAACTGACCGCCTTCTTCATAGCCCACATAGCCGGGAGGGGCACCTAAGAGCCTACTTACCGCATGTCGTTCTTGGTATTCACTCATGTCGATTCGAGTAATATTACTTTCATCATCAAAGAGAACTTCAGCCAATGCTTTGGCTAATTCTGTTTTTCCCACCCCTGTAGTCCCCAAAAAGAGAAAACTACCAACTGGATGATGGTGATCTTGTAAGCCAGCTCTTGAGCGGCGAATGGCATCACTTACTGCAACCACAGCTTTTTCTTGCCCCACCAAGCGTTGGTGCAATTGTTTTTCTAACTGAAGGAGTTTATTTTTATCAGTCTGTAACATTTTACTCACGGGAATTCCTGTCCATTTCGCAACAACTTCTGCAATGTCATCATAGGTTACATCTTCTTTGATCAGAGCTTTACCGTTCTTTGAATTAATAACATCCTCTTGTAATTTTGTTATTTGCGCTTCAGCCTCTTGCAGCTTGCTGTAACGAATTTCAGCAACAGTAGCATAATCTCCATCCCTTTCTGCTCTGTCAGCTTGAGCTTTCAGGGTTTCGATTTCTAATTTAGTCTGCTGAACCGCGTCAATCTTTTCTTTTTCTTGACTCCATTGTGCAAAAAGTGCATTCCTCTTTTCCTTTAATTCACTAAGCTCTTTGTTAAGTCTTGTGATTTTTGCTTCTTCTTTCTCTCTTTCAATGGCTACCAATTCAATCTCAATCTGACGAATCTTACGATCTAAAGTATCCAATTCTTCTGGTTTGGAATTAATTTCCATTCTGAGTTTAGAAGCGGCTTCATCCATTAGGTCAATCGCTTTGTCGGGTAAAAAACGATTGGTAATGTATCTATTGGAGAGCATCACAGCTCCAATAATTGCGTCATCCTTAATTCGGACTTTGTGATGGCCTTCATATTTGTCTTTGATTCCTCGTAAAATTGAAATAGCACTTTCCGTATCAGGTTCGTCTACCAGTACTTTTTGGAAGCGACGCTCTAAGGCTTTGTCCTTTTCAAAATACTTTTGGTATTCATCTAGGGTAGTGGCACCAATAGCTCTTAATTCACCACGTGCTAATGCAGGTTTTAAGATATTCGCAGCATCCATTGCACCCTCACCACCTCCTGCACCCACTAAAGTGTGAATTTCATCGATAAATAAAACCAAATCACCCTCACTTTGTGTAACTTCTTTTATCACACTTTTAAGACGCTCTTCAAACTCTCCTTTGTATTTGGCTCCAGCAATTAAAGCGCCCATATCAAGTGCAAAGATTTGCTTGTTTTTGAGGTTTTCTGGGACATCGCCCTCTATAATACGATGTGCTAGCCCTTCCGCAATAGCGGTTTTTCCTGTACCCGGTTCTCCTACAAGTATAGGATTGTTTTTGGTACGCCGACTCAGGATTTGCAACAATCGTCGAATTTCTTCATCTCTTCCAATTACTGGATCTAATTTTGCCTCCTCGGCTAACTTATTTAGGTTTTTAGCATATTTTTCTAGAGCATTAAAATTTCCTTCAGCAGAAGCAGAGGTTACTTTTTCTCCTTTACGAAGCTCTTTGATTGCTGCTTCTACTTCTTTTTTGGTGACCCCTTGATCTTTGAGCATCTTTCCCACTTTACTTTCTGATTCAAAGAGTGCTACAAAAAGATGTTCTGTAGCCACATATTCGTCCATTTGACTTTTTGCTCTATTTATAGCACTTAAAAGCGTTTGGGATGCTTTTGGAGAAAATTGTTGTTGTCCACCTTTGACTTTAGGGAAACTATTTAATATGCTATCGTTTAGTTGTTTTACTAAATTGAAGTTTACTTGAAGTTTTTTAAATAAATAGGGGAGCACATTTTCGTCTACCTCCATGAGCCCTTGAAATAGATGCTCATTTTCAATTAATTGATGCTCACGGTCAAAAGCATTTTGCTGTGCCGATTGTATCACTTCTTGGGATTTTAAGGTAAGATTATTCAGATTCATAGCAATTTTTATTCAGTTCCTATCAAAAGCTATTCCACTGACAGTCAAATGACTATATGTCTATTTTTCATCTCAACCTAATGTCATTATGTCTGCAAAATACATTAACAATGTCAGGTTAAGAGGATTTGAAAACACCTGAAATAAGAAAGAGAAATAGTATCTTTACAAAAAAAAACGCATGGTACTCTCCGAATTTTTATTTGCNTTAAATCAAACAACTTCCTTTCGTTTTCAGTTGCCAAATGGAGACTTTGTTCCTCCACATTTCCACATAACTGAAGTCGGAATGGTACACAAACATTTTATTGATTGTGGAGGCACAGAACGCAAAGAAAGCGTTGTCAACTTTCAACTGTGGAGCTCTGACGATATTCAGCACCGTTTAGATCCACAAAAAGTGATACAAATCATTGGCTTATGTCAACAACGTATTGGTTTANTTGATACTGAAATAGAGGTGGAGCATCAAGGAGAGACCATAGGGAAATATGGATTAAGCTTTGATGGATCTAATTTTCAGCTTATGACCAAAGCCACAGACTGCTTGGCTAAAGAAAATTGTGGGATTCCTGAAACTTCTACGACTATTGAAAAAACAAATAGTAAAGAGAGCTGTTGTGATCCAGCTTCGGGTTGTTGTTGATTTCCTTTTAATAAAATCATTTTATCAGTCTTTTTATCTGCTTTAAATCAGGGGGATTTGCCTATTTTTGTGCTTTAATTTTTTGATCATGCAGAAAGACACCGCTATTTTTGATTTAATTCAGCAAGAAGAACAACGCCAATTGAATGGCATTGAGTTAATTGCTTCTGAAAACTTTACCAGTCCAGCCGTTATGGAGGCAACAGGATCGGTTTTAACTAATAAATACGCAGAAGGTTATCCCGGGAAGCGCTATTACGGAGGATGTGAAGTAGTTGATCAAATTGAGCAACTGGCTATAGACCGCGCAAAAGAATTATTTGGTGCTGCTTATGCCAATGTGCAACCACATTCGGGTTCACAAGCCAATACTGCTGTTTTTCATGCTTTCATCAAGCCTGGAGATAAGATATTAGGGTTTGATCTTTCTCATGGAGGTCACTTAACCCATGGATCGCCTGTAAACTTCTCAGGGCGCTTATACGAAGCTCATTTTTATGGAGTAGAAGAAGCTACAGGATTATTGAATTACGAGAACATTCGGGCTATTGCTAAAGAAGTACAACCCAAAATGATCATTGCTGGAGCCTCGGCTTACTCTCGCGATATCAATTTTGCTAAATTCCGTGAAATTGCTGACGAAGTAGGGGCATTTCTTTTAGCTGATATTTCACACCCCTCAGGAATGATTGCTACAGGCTTATTAAGTAATCCAATGCCGCATTGCCACGTGGTGACCACCACAACACACAAAACCTTAAGAGGGCCAAGAGGTGGACTTATTTTAATGGGACAAGATTTTGACAATCCGTTTGGAATGACTCTCAAAAATGGAACGCCTCAAAAAATGTCACATTTATTGAACATGGCCGTTTTTCCAGGAAATCAGGGTGGACCTTTAGAACATGTGATTGCTGCCAAAGCGATTGCTTTCCAAGAAGCACTTCAACCTTCGTTTAAAACCTATATGCAACAGGTTCAAAAGAATGCACAAGCTATGGCTGCTGCTTTTGTTGCCAAAGGATATCATTTGATTTCTGAAGGCACNGACAACCATATGATGCTAATTGATTTGCGAAACAAGGACATTAGTGGAAAAGCCGCTGAACAGGCCCTTGTAAAAGCTGAAATTACTGCCAATAAAAACATGGTGCCTTTTGATGATAAATCTCCTTTTGTAACTTCTGGAATCCGTGTGGGTACCGCCGCCATTACAACTAGAGGTTTGAAAGAAACCGACATGAGTGGAATTGTAGATTTGATTGATGAAGTTATTCAAAATCATGAAGATGCTTCCGTTCTAGCTGCGGTTGGAACTAAAGTACACGCCTTAATGGAAGGACGTGAGTTGTTCTACTACTAANAAGAAAAAATGTTATAAAACGCAAGCTCTTTATTTTGAATAAAGAGCTTTTTTTTTTGATGATTTTTTCCTTTTTAAAATATTTTTTATNTTGAATANGAATTTAATTTTTTTATCATGANAAATTACATTTTTATAGCCCTATTGTTAAGTTTATTTTCAGAAATTATTTATTCCCAAACCAGTGAAACCACTGTGANTGTAGGGGATCAATTCCTTATTAGTAACNCGTATCCCAACAGTTACAAGCACATTAACTTTCCAAAAGCGAATCTTATCATCAAAAGAGGTGGTATCTTCAATTATAATTCAATTANAGGTGCTAAAGTAGTTGTGACTGAATTGAAGAAAAAGAAAAATGACTTATGGATAGCTACCATTAAATTGGTAAATGGTAAATTATTTTTTAACAGTCATCACTATTTGACGGTCGAGATTTATGAAGCAATAAACCAAAAGGAATTAATTAAGGTTTAAGTTTAGTGAAACAACTGAAATACCTTTTCAGGAATGGGTTCTAGCTTATGGGTAGTTGCATTTAAATAGCACCATTGTGTATTACATTGTGCAACTAGAGTTGAGGTATCTTTAAAATAAATTTTTACAACTCGTTGGGAAAGAAAACCTTCAGTATGGGCTACATAGGTTTTGAGCGTCAACCAATCATTTTGTTTGGCGGGGCGTTTGTAGTCAATTTTATGGCTTCTTACCACCCATGTCCCAAAAGAATCTGTTTCCTTTTCAATCAACGCCTTCCAATGCGCTCCTGCAATTTCTTGAACCCATTGAAGGTATTGGACATTGTTGACATGATGTAACTCATCAAGATGCTCCTTTTTTACTTGAAGATCGTATTGATGTGTTGTACTCATTTTTTAGGTACTATATTAACTTCAAAAAGTTTGCTCCAGTTTTTTCCAGTGACAAAAAAAGTGTTTCGGGTTTTGTGATAGGCAATCCCATTCAAGACGTTAAGTTGTGGATGTTGCTCTACCTTTTCTTTTAAACCTGAAAAATCAATCACTCCCTCAACAGCACCAGTTGTCGGATCAATAATCACGCTCACTTCCTTTTGAAATTGGTAGGTATTGGCATAAATTTTTCCATTGACCCATTCTAATTCATTGATATTCTTTAATGCAGACTTATGCGTCATCACCTGTAAACTGTTAAGTTCTTCATAGGTGTTAGCATCCAAAATCCATATGCGATTAGTTCCATCTGACTTATAGAGGTATGTCCCGTCATTACACAAGCCCCAACCTTCCTTACTTTCCTGAAATGGAAAGGATTTTTTCATCGCTAAAGTCGCTTTGTCATAAACAAAACCTTTTTGGGCTTTCCAGGTCAATTGTATGATCTGGTCATTCAATAATGTCAAGCCTTCACCAAAATAGGTTTGATCTAAGGGTTTACTTTCAATAATCTCTCCTGTTTTATAGTTTACGGTTCTCAAAGTGGACTTCCCATTCAACCCAGTGCTTTCATAAAGCATCTCTCCGTCAAACTCTAAACCTTGAGTATAAGCTGTTTTATCATGCGGATACGTATTGATAATTTCGTAAGTATAGAGTAGTGGGGGAGCAGCCGCTAAAAGTGTAAGTTTTGTGGTGACTTCGTGAGTGGATTCTCCTTCTGTGATTACTGCTTTAAGTAGGTGTTCACCAAGAGGTTCATGGGTAAGAACATGATCCGAAGCGATGGGAGTTTCATTAAAAAAGTAAGCCACCTCTTCAGGATTCCCATTTTTAATTTTTAGATTGAGCGTATCCCCCCATTTCACTTTGTCAGCTTTATGACCAGTACTCATTTTATAATTAGGTGAACTAGGTCCTCCACATTTGAGTAATATAAGGGCAGAGAGCAAGGAAAGGAAGATTTTCATGGGATAGAAGAATTGAATTTTTAATAAGATCATTAAGAACGAAATTAAGCAATTAAAATGATTGTTGAAATCAGATGAACGACTTATATTTGCGCTGGGCAAGTCCTACACAACCAGCTCCTGTTGAATCCCCCAGGGCGGGAACGCAGCAAGGGTAGATGGTCGTAGCGGTGTGATGTGGGTCGCTTGCCCTTTTTTTATTTCTATACTTTTTGTAGAGTAATAAAATAATTTAAAAAACATGAAAAAAGTAGTTTTGATCACTGGTGCTTCATCGGGTTTAGGCCTTGCTACTGCCTTACACCTTCACAACAAAGGTTTTCATGTTTTCGGAACTAGCAGAAATCCCAAAAAATATACTGATCCTTTACCCTTCACTTTACTCCCTTTAGAAATAACCGATACCGATTCTATCACCAATTGTGTTGCAAAAGTTTTAAAAGAAACGCAACGTCTTGATATATTAATTAACAACGCAGGAGTGGGCATCACAGGCCCTATGGAAGAAATTCAAGCCGATGCAGTAGCAGCAAACTTTGCTACCAATTGCTTTGGTCCACTGGAGATGGCGCAGGCGGTACTTCCTCAAATGCGGCACCAAAAATCGGGTTTAATTATCAATGTGACTTCCATTGCAGGAGTCATGGGATTGCCCTTTAGAGGAGTGTATTCTGCTTCCAAAAGTGCACTTTCTATTATGACGGAGAGCTTACGCATGGAAGTCAAATCATTCGGAATTGAAGTTTGCACACTTGCTCCTGGTGACTATGCAACAGACATTGCCTCACGCCGTTATCATGCGCCAGTAGTCAAAGATTCCCCATATCAAAAAATCTATCAAGAAAGCTTGGATACCATGGATGCCCACGTAGATGAAGGGAATCCACCTCAAGAAATAGCTGCAGCCATAGCCCAAATTATTGAAAAGGAAAAGCCAAAAGTCCATTATCAAGTGGGCCCTTTCATGCAAAAGTTATCCAAAACCTTAAAAAACATACTCCCCAGTCGTATATTTGAAAAACTAATCATGAATCATTATAAACTTTAATTCCCTCCTATGAAATTTTTTATCGATACTGCCAATTTAGATCAAATTAGAGAAGCGCAAGCCCTTGGGGTTCTAGATGGAGTTACTACCAACCCCTCACTAATGGCTAAAGAAGGCATTACTGGAGAAGAAAACATTATTCAACATTATGTAGATATCTGTAATATTGTGGACGGAGATGTTTCTGCAGAAGTGATTTCAGTAGATTTTGACGGTATGGTTAGAGAAGGGAAAGCCCTTGCTGCTTTACATCCACAAATTGTTGTAAAAATTCCTATGATTGAAGATGGGGTTAAGGCCTTAAAGTATTTTTCTGATGAAGGAATTAAAACCAATTGTACCCTAATCTTCTCACCCGGACAAGCCTTGTTAGCTGCCAAAGCGGGAGCGACTTATATGTCTCCATTTATTGGACGTTTAGATGATGTTTCTACCGATGGTTTAAACCTTATCCAAGAGATTCGTGATATCTACGACAACTACGGCTTTGAAACACAAATTCTTGCAGCTTCTGTGCGCCATACCATGCATGTCATTGAATGTGCCAAAATTGGTGCAGATGTTATGACTGGACCTTTATCTTCTATTAAAGGACTTTTAAAACATCCTCTAACCGATATTGGATTAGCAAAATTTTTAGAGGATTATTCCAAAGGGAATCAATAATCGCTGTTTTTTTATCGACAGCTAAGTTCAAAACCTGTATTTCAGAATCTAAAACACCTTTAGATAAACAAGAGAATGTGCTTTTAGCCGACCTTTTTTTATTGCTTAATAAATATACATTCTCCCTCGTTGTCTATGTTGGTAACCAAACTGGTATAGGTTTCGTTTAGAGTAGCGGTAAAACGATCTCCCTCCTCTGAAATGATAACGGTTTCACCATCTATGCTGTAAGTCGCCATAAAAAACAACTCTGGCTCTGGCT
>JGI26086J50260_1000361_pt1 | contig 29895 bp, 29 predicted proteins | sample SaaInl3SG_22_DNA_FD_50260 | JGI IMG/M metagenome (IMG submission 50260)
ACGACTAAGGCACTGGACTGCACGTCTTGGTAATGTAAACCCAATAACTGCAAAGCCCAGATCACAAACAAAACCCAGGCCGCGCTACCAGCCACCACTGCCAGATGAAGCTCGCTCAAACCGAATGCAGGTGATTGTGCCGCGCGGAGACCTAAGGTCAACGAAACCACCGCACTGAGGGCCAAACAACCCGCCAAGAGCAACATCGGTAATGCACGGACTGCATCCGGCTCAGCGACATAGTCCAAGACGGCTTGTGGGCGCTCTGGAATCAGCGGTGTTTGCACGTCTGGTGACAGCGGGATCGCCTGTGCAATCGATTGATCCAAGGCTTCGCCAAACCATTGCCGGAATGACGGCTGCGCGAGCTTTAGCGACCAATCCACAGCACTGTCATCGACTGACATGGCTGCCAACATCCCGCGAATCGGACGGATCAACTGCGCACGACCCAGATCTCCCAACCGTGGCACCAGCGCCAGCGGCAGCTTACTCTCAAACCGTAAACCACTGATGGCAATCAGCTGCACGCGTATATGAGTCGACTCTGGCACCACAAACCAGCCATGATCCGGCACCGGCATTTCGCCAACTACTTGGCCATCAACCACAAACCGAAGTTGCCCCTCGCCCTCGGCGACATGCCACAAACGATCCCGCGCCAAACCGGCGGAGGTTTGGCCCGCCGCCAACTGAAAGACCTTAGGGTCCGTCAAGGTCGATGACATCTCGCCCCCATAAGTCCGATACACCCGAGTACACGAACACGCGCACACCGGCACCGGCTAAGCGATCCAGCAGCCACTCCTGGCGGTGTGCAGGAATGGGCGCAAGGGCATCGATTAAAACCAGTGTCTCCGCACCCTGAGCCAGCGCCCTGGCCACTTGCAAAATTGCCGCTTCCGATGACGACAGGCCGGCCTGATTGGCACCAATTTGATACTCAAGGCTGCCACCAAAACGTGCACGCCAATGCGAGAAACCAACCAATTCCATCAAATTACCAAAATGGAAATCGCCAACCTCACTGGCGTCCCAGGCAAAATTCGAGCGCAAAGTACCGGGCAAAAATTCTGCATCAGGACCCAAAACAGTGATGGGTTCACCGTCTTGCACCAAGGTTTCGCAGGCACGCAATAACCGCTCAGGTGCGGCTGTACGGAGGATCACAACGCCAGTGCCATGCGTTTGGATCACGCGTCGTAATTGCTGCATCAATGGCCGTGGCGGCGCATCGGTGCGCACCCGCGGATGCGCTGTCAGTGCACGCGCCAGTTGAAAATGCCGCGCCGGCATCAAATCCAAAGCCAGCATTCCCCCCAACACCACCCAAGCACCCAGCGTCAGATCAAACACCGGATGCAAGAGCGCGAAGGTCAAGACCGTAATCAGCGCCAACACACGCCCACCCACATCACGCGACAAACGAGGTATCCAATCAGGAGCCATGGCTTGCAAGGCCAATGACAAGTCAGCCCACTGTGCACGGTGTACTAGCGTCACTGAGGTGTAGGTTGCTGCAGCTAGAATCAGCGCAGTCAAAATCCAAAGTGGTGCCAACCCAGTCGCTTCGGTCTGTGCCAATATCGTCACCAAAAGTGCCAACAGCACCCGAGCGATGAGCACAATCGAAAGAGCCAACCATGGCGCCGAGAGTGATGCCGCCGCAGTCTCTGGCTCCAGTACCACTCCCGCCGCCATCAAACGCCGCCACTTGCGGATTTGAGTGCGGGAGTTGCCATCGACGGTCAGAATCCAGCCACCAATACGGGCTTTGATGCACACCACCTGCCCGTCGGCATCAAGACAAAAACTACCGACTCTCGGGACCTTTAGGGTGCGATCAGAAAGTCGGTACCCAAGCGGTTGGGCTGCATCGGACATGGCCTCGAAGCTGGCGCCTGTCGCCATCAGACCGTCCAAGGTCGCACTCATGAATCGAGACCACCACCAAGCAGGGCGAGCAATCGGATCTGTCCATGGACAATGGTGACCTGACAATGTTCACCTGGCACCGGTATGTCTGGACCACTCTCGGTCACCACCAGCTGTCTGCGCACGTTGTCTTTAAACAGTCGCTCTGCCAACAATCGTGAACCGACCAGATCACGGATGTCCTGCACAGACAAAATCTCACTGGCTTCGGTGTTCACCTGTCCGCGCAACACCGTGTCTTGGCACAGCAGCCGCACAGTTTCCCCAAGCGGCCGACCGCCCAAGGCGGTGGGGACCAGTACAGTAACCTCCGCACGTGCGGTTGAACCCAAACCTTGCTGCGCCGTTGTCACCGCCTGAATTGTGGTGGTTTGCGGCACACGCACCGCCCACAGACTGATGACCCAAATGACCAACAACAAGACCAAGAAGGGCCAAAGCCACCACATCCGACGGGGCAATCCCAGACCATCTGTCTCAGAGGGCGAAGTTTGATGCACACAAAGTCCTTACAGCGTGGTTTCCAATCGACTTAAAACATAACGGAATTTCAGCGTCGCCGCTTCCACATCCGCTAAATCCCGAACGTCAGGCTGCAACAAACGCGCTTCAGCCGAGAGCGCCACCGACAGTGCTGTCGCCCAATCGATCCGATGCCGCTCACCCAGGGGTAACTCAAGTGCCCAAACCGGAGTATCCACCGTCCATGCAACTCCCTGCCCGCTTTGCAGATACCATTCAGACAAACCCAAAACCGCACCGCGTCCACGCACGCGTCCAGAAAAACTGACCTGCCCATCCAGCAGTAATAAGGGATTTGGCATCTGCACTGAAACGCCCGGATCGAGATACAGACCGCGTCCGTGGCTAACAATCCATTGCAAGTCTTGATTCTCCAGGTGGGCAAACCAGGGATTCACGAGCGGCCTCCCAACAAATTATCGACCCGCCATGGCAAAGGTTGGTCACCGGCCACCTTGGCCACCACATCGCCCGAGCGCACCCAGGGGTGTCCTCGCTTTGCAATCATCCGACCGGCCACACGTGCCCGTATCGCCAAGTGCGGTGAATTGGGTCGGTCTGGGCGGTACAGTTCAGCCAATAAATTACCCGCTTCAAAACTGTCACCCAACTGCGCGTGCCACAATAACAACCCGGAATCCGGACTGGTCACCGGATCCATTCCTGAAAGCGGCTTCACCGCAACCGGGCAGGTGGGCTGAGGTACTTCGCCCAAGAGCAACCCGTGCGCGGTCAGAAAATCAATAATCGCATCGGCGTCCTGTTCGGCCAGCGCCTGAGAGACATCCCGAGTACCCCTGAGCTCCACTGTCATGGCCACCAATGGGCAATCAAACCCTGCTTCGGGGAACTCAGCATCCAATGTGGCCCAGAAAGCCATCAGGCTGTCGTCAAATGAGTCGGCACCACTTTGCTCCGCCACCAACACGGTCTCTGCACCGAGCCGTGACGCCAAATCAACGGTCTCACGCTCTGCACTCGGAAATCCGTACACATGCGCCTCGGCCTCATCATCTGAGTGCAAATCCAATACCCAAGCGGCTTCGACCGCTCGCGACTGCAGCACCACCTGCAGCGCATCCACTGGCGACTCGGCAACACGGCCAGATAACGACTCCAGCCATAGGGCCCGCGCTGTGGCCCGATTGGTCTCTTTGTCAGCAGTCAAACGCCGTGCCATTTCCGTCATGACCTGCTCCGCACTGCGCGGCATCTGGCGGTTGAAGTTACGCCCACTGGACAAATCGATACGGCCCACATGGTGACCACGGAGCCACTGCGAACCACCGATTGGGTTCGCTTGGGTGATCACACGCACCGTGCACTGGATGCGCTTTTCAGCTTCGAGCTGCGTCAATTTTTCGACCAACTGGCCAGCCACTAAAATCGGTGGGCATTCGTCAGCATGCAATCCCGCTTGAATGGTCACCACCTCTGGACCCGATCCAAACGACATCTCGGTCACCGAGTAACTCACCCCGGATCCGAGCGCACTAACTGGGTGCCGGATCAAGGTCGCCATGGATTAGGCCTCAGGACGCATCGCTGGGAACAAGATCACATCACGAATGGAATGCTGCTCTGCCAAAAACATCACCAGCCGGTCGATACCAATGCCCTCACCGGCGGTCGGTGGCAAGCCATACTCAAGCGCACGGATGTAATCGTCGTCATAGAACATCGCTTCGTCGTCCCCGTCGGCTTTGGCTTCCACCTGAGCACGGAACCGCTCGGCCTGATCTTCCGCATCGTTTAACTCGCTGAAACCGTTGGCGAGTTCACGCCCACCAATGAAGAACTCAAATCGATCGGTGACAAACGGATCTGCATCGTTTCTCCGCGCCAACGGGCTGACCTCAGCTGGATAGGCCGTGATGAAGGTAGGCTGCATCAACTGATGCTCGGCAACCGCTTCAAAAATTTCGATCTGTACTTTACCAAGCCCTGCACTGTCTGGAATCTTCAGGTGCAATGCGGCTGCCAAAGCGCGCGCTTTTTCGAGATCATCCAAGATGGCTTCAGTGGCCTGATCGCAGTGCGCGAGAATCGCCTCCTTAACCGTCATTTGCTGAAACGCTGACTTAAATCCACCGTCGCACCGTCTTCGAGGGTGAACGTCAGACGTCCACAAGCCGTCAGCGCCACCGTGCGCAACAACTCCTCAGTCAGCGCAATGAGGTCGTGGTAGTCGGCATAGGCCCAGTAAAACTCGAGCATCGTGAACTCGGGGTTATGCCGCGTCGAGAGTCCCTCGTTACGGAAGTTACGGTTGATTTCAAATACCCGCTCAAAACCACCCACAACCAAACGTTTGAGGAATAGTTCCGGTGCAATCCGCATGTACATATCCATGTCCAATGCGTTGTGGTGGGTACAAAAGGCCGTGCTGCCGCACCACCAGGGATCACCTGCAACATCGGAGTTTCCACTTCCAAAAACGCACGGGACTCAAAGTACTGCCGGATGGCAGCGATGACCTTGGAGCGAATGGTGAAGACCCGTCGTGTGTCGTCGTTGGTCATTAAATCGACATAGCGCTGCCGATACCGCATTTCGGTATCGGTCAACCCCTTGTGCTTGTCTGGCAGGGGCCTGAGTGACTTGGTCAAGAGATGTATCTCGGTCAATTGCACTGACAATTCACCGGTGTTGGTTTTAAACAGAACACCCCGCCCACCAACGATATCGCCCAAATCCCAGGTCTTAAACTGCTCGTACACGCCCTCTGGTAGTCCGTCACCACGGGCATACAACTGAATCCGCCCGCTGACATCCTGAATTGTCAGGAAACTCGCTTTGCCCATGATGCGACGAAGCATGATGCGACCACAGACGGCCACCTCAACTGCTTGTTCGGCTAAAGCCTCTTTCTCGAATGCGCCATGGCTTTTGATCAGCTCAGCCGCCAAGTGTGAGCGACGAAAATCATTGGGGAAGACCACTGGCTGTCGCTCCCGAATGGCAGCCAGCTTCTTGTAACGCTCAGCAATTAACTGGTTCTCATCCACCTCGGTCTCGGGTGCATTGGTGTGCTCTGTCATGACAGCCCCTGCTTTAAACTGGCTTCGATAAATGGGTCCAGGGCGCCATCTAAAACCGCTTGGGTATTGGATGTTTCCACGCCGGTGCGAAGATCTTTGATGCGACTTGAGTCCAGTACGTAGGACCGAATCTGGCTACCCCAACCAATGTCTGCTTTGGAATCTTCAAGCGCCTGTGCATCGGCACGCCGTGCTTCCATCTCACGCTCGTACAGCTTGGCACGCAACTGTTTCATCGCGAAGTCTTTGTTTTGATGTTGCGATCGCTGGCTTTGGCACTGCACCACCACTCCCGTCGGCTCGTGAGTGATACGCACCGCTGAGTCGGTTCGGTTGACGTGCTGACCACCGGCACCGGAGGCGCGGTAAGTGTCAATACGAAGATCCGAGGGATCGATTTCAATCTCCACGTTGTCATCGATCTCCGGCGACACAAAGACTGAGGAAAATGAGGTGTGACGGCGTGCACCCGAATCAAATGGGCTCTTGCGCACCAACCGGTGTACACCGGTTTCGGTGCGTAGCCAGCCAAAGGCATACTCACCCTGCACGTGGATGGTGGCGCTTTTAATTCCCGCAACTTCGCCATCAGAGACCTCGACCACATCAACTTTGAAGCCCTTTTTCTCCGCCCAACGCAAATACATTCGCAGCAACATGCTGGCCCAATCTTGTGCCTCGGTTCCACCTGAGCCCGCTTGGATATCGAGGTAGCAATGGTTGGCATCGGTCTCGCCAGAAAACATCCGCCGAAACTCCAGGCCAGCCACCAAGGACTCCAGTCGCTCGAGTTCTGCGTCAACCTCGGCCAATCCGTCCATGTCTTGCTCTTCAAGCAACAGATCGGTCAGCTCGCGTTGGTCACTGACACCGCTGTCTAATTCGTCAATGGTGTTGACCACCAACTCCAGACTGGCTCGCTCACGGCCCAGATTTTGCGCCTTGGTNGGATCATTCCAGACCGCAGGGTCCTCAAGCTCTAACTTGACTTCGTCGAGTCGCTCACGCTTGGTTGTGTAGTCAAAGATACCCCCTCAGCACGTCAGTACGCGCTTTCAGGTCGGCAATTAGGGCATTACGGGCGTTGGTTTCCATGGACAAACTCATGCTCTCGAAAAGGCCAGAATTCTACCGAATTCCGGCCCCGTCGTCTTCATGCGTTTTGCCCAAGTGGCGCTTCCATGTCTTCTGCCTCGCCAACCATGGGCGAGGACGGCAAATGCCGCTTCAATAGCGCCGCCAACAAAGGCGGTACAAAGAAGAGTGTCAGGACGGTCGACAGCAACAGTCCACTGAATACCACGATGCCAATACCGCGATACAACTCCGATCCGGCACCTGGGAAGATAATCAACGGTAACAAACCAAACAGACTGGTGGCTGTGGACATAAAAATTGGTCGAATCCGATTTTTCGTTGCCTCCAATACTGCATCTGTCACCGCCATCCGGTCGTGACGGATGTGCCACAGCGTTTGCTCCACCATCAAGATGGCGTTGTTAACAACCACACCGGTCAAGATCACAAAGCCCAGCATGGTGAGCATATCAAGGGGCTGTTCAACGAATTGATTGAGCAGCGACAACCCAATGATTCCGCCACTGGCAGCAATGGGTACAGTGACCAGAATGACCCAAGGCAACCAGAAACTCCGCAATAAGATGGTCAGCAACAAATAAATCACTGCAATCGCCATCAGTACATTGGCTTGCATCGCATCCCATGCTTTTGACAGCTCATCGGCGGCACCGGAAAGCTCCATCCTGACACCATTGGCACTGGTGCGGTTGAATGGNTCGACGATTTTTTCACGTACGATCNCNATCGCTGTCTCCAATGGGATGGANTCATGCAATCGCANTTGAATGGTGATCGCTCGCTGGCCTGCCTTGCGGATAATTTGGTCAGGTGCCGACTCCAAGCTGATGTCAGCCACCTGGCCAATTTTGATCAGAGCACCATCTCGGGTCACGATGGGGATGTCCGCGATGTCCTCGAATTTCGATTGCTCTCGTGTCCCTGCNGTCAGAACCAANTCGATCAAATCACTTTCAAAGGGGATTTCTCGTACCCGGATACCGTCGTTGTAGACGTCGAGTGCTTGCGCAAACTCACGCGCTGAAATCCCAGCCCGCGCCAACAACTCAGTATTGGGCCGCACCACCACCTCAGGTCGACTGGCATTTTCTGAAGGCTGCACACGCACCTGATGNCCCGCTTGNCCGGGAAATAATTCGCGAACTGTTCGCGTCGCATCGCGCACGGCAGGCGCGACCGCATCAAAGCTCGGGCCCAAGACATCAATTAAGATCGCACGTGACCCACCCACCGAGCGCCCAAACAAGGACGCTTGTGTGACAAACACCCTTGCACCAGGTGCGTTTGCGACAGGCTCTGTCAGAACCGGGATCAACTCCCGAATTCGATCTGCCTGTTCGGTCGCGGCTCCCGCAAAGGCACCGCCATTGAACGCAACAAAGAAAAATCGATCAATCGGCGGGCCGTTCTCAGGATTGGCGTTTTCCCACAGCGGGCGCGCGACATCTTCCATCGATTGCGCAAAATCCAGAGTCGCCTCACGGGTGTACCCTGGCGGCACCGATATCCGTCCAAAGACAAAGTTCCGGTTGCCATCGGGCAGATAATCCAAAGGCGGCATCAGCGCGACCACTGTGACGATTGATGCGGCGATTAACACCACAACCATGGTCATTCCGCGGGCAGTGGACTGCACCACCCAACGACCGTAGTTCAACACCACGCCGTTAAACCACTGAGCCACGTCATCGACCAACGGAATTCTACGACCTGCACCAGGCGCATTCACCTCTTTCAAAACCTTGGAGGTCAAGGCTGGAATCACCGTTACCGAGACCAACACGGAGATCAACACCGAAACACTGATCGCCACGGCGATATCGCGGAACAACTGCCCAACCGGCAGATCTAAAATCAAAATTGGCACAAACACCACCACTGTGGTCAAAGCCGATCCGAGGATCGGCGCCCAAACCTGACGCGCACCCCAGTAGGCGGCTTTCACCAGTGGCACACCGCTTTGTCGTAGTCGGTAGATATTTTCCAGACTGACGATCGACGCATCCACCACCATGCCAACCGCAAAGGCCAAACCAGCCAGTGAGATCACATTGATCGAGAGTCCCAGTGCGCTGATCGCGACGAAGGTGCTCACAATAGACACCGGGATCGCAATCATCACCACAGCCGCTGGTACAAAAGCGCGTAGAAAAGTCAGTAGTACCGTGATCGCGAGCGCACCGCCCACCAAAATGTTGTTCTGAACCAAATCAAGCGATGAGCCGATGTAGATCGTCTCGTCATACACAATGCGTAAATCCAATCCGCGCTCGCTCAGAATTCCTGCATTCAACCGATCGATTTCGACCTTGAGTGCATCGAGCGTGGTCACCACATTGGTGGCCGGTTCTCTGAGGACTGCGAAGGTAATCGCCGGACGTCCATTGAGACGACGGAAACTGTCTGGTGTTTTNAAGCCCAGTTCAATCTCAGCCACGTCAGACAGTCGGATGACNGAGATTTGTCCGCCACGATTGTCAGCTCGGATCACCANGTTGCGAGCTGTTTCCGGGGTGTAACTGATGGCCTCGGTGCGCAGAGTAAAACTGCGACGACCCTCAGTGATTTCACCCGCTGTTACTTCCGCGGTTGAGCTGCGAATCGCATCCGCGATCTCAGCCACCGAGAGCCCATATGAGGCCACACGATCCATGTCCAGCACCACACGGACTTCACGTTCCGCACCACCGCGCGCTGTCACTTCGGACACACCAGGAATGCGACTCAGTGGCTCGAGAATCAGGTCGTCCACAAAGTTGCCCAGAGTATCGATGTCGAGCTCGACACCGTCTTTCGCCACCATCGCCATACGAGCGATCGGACTGTCATCTGAATTTGAGGTGCGCACAGTTGGAGCCGAGGCGTCCGCAGGCAGATCAGACACACGAGACAATTGACTCAACAGCTTCACCAGTGCTGCATCCATGTCCTGTCCGACGGTGTAGGTCAGTGTCACACGCGCCGACCCACGCCGACTGTCACTTTCGACACTTTCCACTCCGGTCAGTGCAGTCAACTCGCGCTCGAGCCGTAACACCACCTCACGCTCAACATCTTGTGGTGAGGCACCGGGCCAACTGACACGCACTTGCAAAATCGGTTTGTCGATATCCGGCGTCAACTGAATCGGAATAGTCCGCAATGAAGCGATACCGAACAATGTCATCGCGATCACGATGGCGAGCACGGCGATGGGGTGTGCTATCGCGGACCGAATGATGCTGTTCATGCTCCGGACTCCAACACGCGGACTTTCTGCCCTTTACGCAACCCATCCTGTCCCTGTATCACAATTTGATCGCCTGCCGTGACACCGCTGAGAATGGCAATGCGACCGGGCATGCCAGAGCCTAAGACCACAGACCGTGGCTCGGCCACGCCATCGACAACCACCACCACTCGGTGTCCGTCGCGGACTGGCATGATGGCGTCCTTGGCTACGGTGACCAGCTCAGATTGCGCACCAACAGGTAATTCCAAGGCGGCCGACTCACCGACCACCAAGGGAATCGTGGGCGGCGTAACAAACCGTAGACGGATACTGCGGCCACCGGTACGTGGATTCTGCTCAGCCAACAACGCACGGATCACCACATCAATAGGCTGGCCTCGCAATGACGCCGCCAGCGTTTGGCCTACTTGCAGCGACTCAAAGGCATCGGCGCGGACTTCAGCATCCAATTCCAAGCCATCGTCTGGCAAGATTTCAAACAGCGGATCTCCGGTGCGGACGTACTGGCCTTCATTCACAGATGCGGCAATGACACGACCACTGCGTTTTGCAGTGATGTTGGTCAACTTCAACCGGCGCCGCGCATCGGCTAATTGCAACTGCACATCTTTCAGATCAAATGCGGTCTTCACGCGACTACTGCGTGTTTGCAACCAATTTAGTTCGGCCTGCTCTTTCGCATCACGGGTCAATAAATCACGAGTATTTAAGCTCTCTGCCCGCGCCAACTGTTGCTCACGCAATCTGGTTTGATCAGTCAGCAGATCAAGAGAGTCTTGCAGATACGCCTCTCGCGCAGCCAAGGTCTCTACTTGCAACCGCACATTTTCAGACTCCAACGTCGCCAGTACGTCACCTGCAACAATGCGATCGCCGATTCGCGCCCGAACTGAGCGCACCGTCTCCGCAGTTTCAGCTGGGATCAATACCGTTTCCCGAGCGACCACGCGGGCCGTCAGTGCAGTGGTCCCTTGCACCGCCTCGATCCGCGCCAAATCCACAATCACCGGTGTTTCACGGCCGAATACCGAAGACGAGAGGAATAAAAAGACAAAGAACAGGTTGCGCATGGTGATCCTTACCGACGAAGCTTAACAAGCCACTATATGCAGTGCATCGTGGCGGTTGAAAAGGTTTATTTCACTTTTATAGGATAATTTTATGCAGTACCTGCACACGATGATCCGAATCAAGGACATGGATGCGTCTTTGCAATTTTATTGCGATGGCCTTGGGCTTCAGGAGACACGCCGGTACGAGAGTACCGAGGGTCGCTTCACTCTGGTCTTTCTCGCCGCGCCAAACGACTTGGATCGAGCGCGCGAAGACAAGGCTCCACTGATTGAATTGACCTACAACTGGGATCCAGAGGAATACACCGGTGGACGTAATTTCGGCCACTTGGCCTACGCTGTGGATGACATTTACGCNCTGTGTCAGCATNTGACCGAACAAGGCATCACCATTTTACGGCCACCTCGNGATGGCCGCATGGCCTTTATCCGAAGCCCTGATGATATCTCGATTGAGCTACTGCAACGTGGTGATCCATTACCACCAGCAGAGCCCTGGATATCGATGGCAAACACTGGCACGTGGTGAAATCCAACGCCTTTGGTACACTCGCCATTGGTTCGAACAGAAATTAGGAAAACACGATGAATCTCAAAACATGGATCGCGGGCCTGGCCCTAGCCACATTCGCACACACCACGCTAGCAGCCGGCTTGCCTAACCCGCTGCGCATCGCCACAGAAGGTGCTTATCCTCCGTTCAATGGCGTCAGCGCCAGTGGCGAGTTGATCGGTTTTGACGTGGACATTGCCAACGCCCTGTGTGCTGAAATGAAAGCCAACTGTGAAATCGTTGCACAGGACTGGGACGGTATCATCCCGGCGTTAGTTGCGAACAAGTATGACGCCATCATCGCGTCCATGTCGATCACTGACGAGCGCAAGCAAACAATTGATTTTACNAATAAATATTACTCGAATTATCTGGCTGTAATTGCTCCACGTGATGGCGCCAAAGGACCCAATGACCTGGCTGGAAAAACCGTGGGTGCACAGCGGGCAACGCTGGCTGCGCAGTGGGCTGAAGACAACTTGATGGGTAAAGCAACCGTCAAACTCTACGACACACAAACAGCAGCCTACGCNGATCTTGAAGCAGGTCGTGTCAATGCCATGGTTTCTGACATCTACCCAGCAATGGATTGGCTCGGTACTGTNCAGGGGTTTGTGTTAGCCGGCGACAAGATCGACATCAATGACGAAATCGGTATTGGTATCCGTCAAGGAGAGGCAGANCTCAAGGCCGCCTTCAATGCGGCGATCGATGCTATCCGTGCCAATGGCACCTATGCCAAGATCAATGCCAAGTACTTCTCGGCTGACATCTATTAAAGNCGATGCGCGGGGGCTTCGGCTCCCGCNGTCTTAATGGAGTCATTGCAAAAGCTCAGTTTGGGTTCGNCCGGTTGGGGAGANGATCTTCTGCTGGGCGCCCTGATGACGGTGNTGTTGGCTCTCGGTGCGTTACTCATCGGCATGCTGATTGCCGCCCTCCTCGCGGTGTTGAAAATTCAGCCAAACCGGCCACTGCGCGGCATAGCACATGGCATCACCTTGTTGTTTCGTGGCACACCTGAATTTCTGATTATCCTGGTCGTCTTCTTCGGTCTTGATCTGATCCTCAATGCGCTGCTGACAGCGCTATCGATTAATCTGATTGCGAGCACACCAAAGTATTGGGCCGGTGCGTTGGGTCTTGGTCTGATCTTCGGAGTGTATGCATCTGAGGTCTTAAAGGGTGCGTATCAGGCGGTGCAATCGGGACACATCGAAGCCGCTGCCAGCCTCGGGCTGACATCGTGGCAAACCTTGCAGCTGGTGCGGATCCCGTTGCTTTGGCGCTATGCGCTGCCCGGTCTGATGAATCTATGGCTGGTGCTGTTGAAAGACACCTCTCTGGTTGCCGTCATCGCCTTTGATGAGTTGTTGCGTACAGCCAAGGTTGCCGGGGAAACAGAACGCGAGCCATTTCTCTTTTTCCTTGCCGCAGCCTTTTTGTATCTCCTTATGACTTGGATCAGTGACCGTGCCCGCACTCGGATTGAGGCACGCGTTGCGCTAGTGGGACACAACTGATGCTGGAGGCATGGCTGACACAGATCCATTTTTGGTTCAAAGGCTGGCACTTTGCAGTCGGTGAGGCGGTGTGCGCACCGTTGACCGGAGTGCTTCCACAATCGGTTGCTCCGCACTGCCCACGACTGATCGATGGCCTCTTCACCACCTTTGAATTGGTGCTATTCGCGCTGGGCTTGGCTTTCCTTCTCGCCCGCTTTCTCACGCGCACGTTGCGACTGGGACCGCACTGGGCGCACCCGTTGATCCGCGCCTACGTGTATTTTTTCCAAGGCACTCCGCTCTTGATCCAACTGTGGCTCACCTATTATGGCTTAGCTCAGTTCGAATGGATCCGCGACAGTCAGGCGTGGATTTTCTTGAGTAGTGGCTGGTGGGTCGGCCTGATGGTGCTCACGCTTAACTCGGCCGCATACCAAACCAACATCCTGACAGGTGCGGTCAAGAATTTGCCTGACGGGCAATTCGAAGGTGCTGAATCTTTGGGTCTGACGGCGAGACAGAACTATCGGCACATTTTGTTCCCGCAAGCACTGCGCGCGTCCTGGCCTGCGTTGGCCAATGAAGCTGTTTTACTTCTAAAGGCAAGCGCCTTGGTCAGCACAATTACTGTTTACGACCTGATGGGGCATGCCCGAACGGTATTTTCACGCAGCTATGACTTGTGGGTTTATGGCAGCGCCGCTGTGTTGTACATCGTGTTGACTGCCTTGATCACACTGCTTGCATTTCTCATCCGACGCTATGCTTTTGCGGCACTGCCCAACGACCCTTGGTTTCAGCGTGCGCAAGGTCAGTTGCGGTAAGCTGCTTTCGCCTCAGCCTCATTGACTTCGATCACACCACCTGAGGCTGCATCCGCCTCGTGTTGTCTGATGTCACGGGCATCCCACGGATAGTCAACCCACACATCTTCAATGTCTTGGCCGACAAAAACATGTGTCACACAGTCGGGATATGCCGCTTTTTTCGGCTTCAATTTGTTGTGCATNACAAAGACACCGATCTCCGCCGGGTTCTCAACCATCAATTCACCGATCGCAAATGCCAGCGTGGTGCGCTCGTCATCCACTTCGTCGACTATTAGGACACGTTTGCCGGTGATCATGTGATTGACCCCTTCGACCCACTGCAGTTTGTGCGGCACGTCAGAGGGTGGTTCATCAGGGTGATATCGCGCCAAGGAAATCGCGATCAAAGGCTTTTCCACATAGGTCCGGAGAATCCGCGCGGGGATGAATCCACCGCCGCCTATCGCCAGAATGACGTCGAACTGAAAGTCACTGGCAATGATTTGCGCAGCACCTTGAGCAATGGTGTAGTGCAGGTCTGCGTAAGAGAACCGAAGACGGGTGCTCATGCTGTTTCTCCGAATGTAAACACGCAGGATATCACTGAGCAGGACTTGGATTCGAGCCCAGCAGAGCCGCGCGCGTTGTACGGAGCTCCTCGACCAACTGCAGAGCCTGATCACGATTCTCAATTAGATACGCTTTTCTGGCTTCGTGGCTGTCCCCCTGTGGCCGAAATGCAAACAGCCAATCAGCGGTCTGTTGCAGCTGTGCGTCAAGTTGCACCTGTTGCATGCCGGCGAGAGTGTCGCGGATCTGCACCAAGTCATCGGTGATGCGCTTCAATTCATCCATTTGGTAGGTGATCTCATGAAAAAGTGTCTCCTCAATTTTTGATTCACTTTCCGGTAACACCATGGAAATCAACGAGCCCACCACCAGCGCCAAGCCAATAATGATGCCCATGCGACGAAACTGCATTCCTTGTCCCCTTACGCTTTGAGATAAGTGCGTTACACTAGCGGAAAACAATCCCACTACAAATTGGAAATCGTTTCTATGTCGAATGACCTCCGTGATGCAGCACTTGCATACCACCGCGCCGAGCCTGCTGGAAAGCTCGAAATCCAAGCCACAAAGCCCCTTGCTTCGCAACGCGATTTAGCACTGGCGTACAGCCCGGGCGTGGCCTATGCCTGCACAGAGATTGCCGAGGACCCAAACAAGGCAGCTGAGCTGACAGCACGTGGCAACATGGTCGCCGTGATTACCAACGGCACCGCAGTCCTTGGGCTTGGTGCCATCGGCCCGCTCGCCTCAAAGCCAGTGATGGAAGGCAAGGCGGTGTTGTTCAAGAAGTTTGCCAACATCAACTCGATCGACATTGAGGTGGACACCACTGACGTGGATCGTTTCTGTGATGTGGTCAGCGCGTTGGAACCGTCTTTTGGTGGCATTAACTTAGAAGATATCAAAGCCCCTGAGTGCTTTGAGATCGAATCACGCCTGCGTGAAAAGATGAANATCCCAGTCTTCCATGACGACCAGCACGGTACAGCCATNGTGGTCGGCGCNGGCATGCTGAATGCCATGCGCNTGCTTGGTAAAGACATGGGTGAAGTGAAACTGGTGTGCTCAGGAGCCGGTGCGGCTGCATTGGCATGCTTAAACATGCTGAAAAATTTAGGCGTCAAGCACGAAAATATTACTGTTTGCGATCAGCATGGCGTACTGCGTCCAGATCGCCCAGAGCCCATGGACAAGTACAAAGCACAGTACGCCAGAGAGACTCATCTGCGGACCATGAATGAGGCTTTGGTGGGCGCGGATGCGTTTTTGGGCCTTTCCGCCCCGGGCATCCTGACCCAAGAAGCAGTCAAAACCATGGCCGACCGGCCGGTGATTTTTGCACTCGCCAACCCGACGCCAGAAATCATGCCGGAATTGGTTAAAGAGGTGCGCCCAGATGCACTGATCGCAACCGGTCGTTCCGACTACCCCAACCAGGTCAACAACGTGCTGTGTTTCCCGTTTTTGTTCCGTGGTGCGCTCGATTGCGGTGCGACAGTCATTAACGAAGAGATGAAAGCTGCTTGTGCCGAGGCCATTGCCTCGATGGTGCATTCGCCACCTTCCGATGAAGTCTTGACGACGTATCAAGGTGAGCAGCTGACCTTTGGCGAAGAGTACCTAATTCCAAAGCCGTTCGACCCCCGTTTGATCATGGAAATCCCACCGTTGGTAGCAAAGGCTGCGCAAGCCTCCGGTGTCGCATTGCGTCCAATTGAGGACCTCGATGCCTACCGTGAAAACCTCAGTCGATTCGTATTCCGCTCCGGTATGCTAATGAAGCCAATGTTTGAAGCGGCACGTGCGCACAAACGCCGTTTGGTTTTAGCCGAGGGTGAAGGCGGTAAAATGCTGCAAGCTTGCCAGCTGATCGTGTCTGAAGGCTTGGCCGATGTGACCCTCGTGGGTCGGCCGCATGTGATCGATGAAAAGATTCAATCGATGGGCTTATCGATCCGTGCTGGAGTTGATTTCCAGGTGATTGATAACCTCGATGATGCCCAGGTGACACCGCTCGGTGAGGAATACCANCAATTGATGGCACGCCGTGGCATGACACCGAAAGCCGCGCAAACGCGGGTGCGTGCGAATACCACGGTGGTCGCCTCGATGCTGTTGCACCGTGGTGATGCCGATGCAATGTTGTGCGGAACCTTTGGCAGCTTCAGCAAGCACCTGCAGCTGACCGACGAAATCCTCGGCCGTAAGGACAACTCACCGGTTGTAGGCGCATTGACAGTGTTGATCCTGCCACAGGGCACCCTGTTCCTGACCGACACCCACGTCAACGCAGATCCCACAGCCGAGCAATTGTGTGAACTGGCCAAGTTGGCAGCTGATGAAATCCGCCGCTTTGGTATACAACCGAAGGCCGCCTTCTTGTCGCACTCGAANTTCGGCTCAGCGCAAACAGAAAGCGCGAAGAAAGTGCGTGAAGCCACAGCACTCTTCATGGACCGGTATCCAGACATCGAAGCCGATGGTGAAATGCATGCCGACGCGGCGCTTGATGAAAAGGTCCGCGCTGACTTGTACCCCGAGAACCGTTTGTCAGGACCTGCGAACCTGCTNGTGTGTCCAAATCTGGATTCCGCCAACATCGCACGNAATNTACTGAAAATGCTCGGTGGCGGTGTGACCGTTGGGCCATTACTACTTGGCTTAGCCAAAGAAGCACACGTCGCGGCAGCATCCAACACGCCGCGCGGCATCTACAACATGGCGGCGGTCGCTCTGGCGAACGTTAACCGCGCCGACAGCTAAGACCGCTCGCGTCTGGAGGCCTTTGGTCTCCAGACGCGTTTCATGACGCTGTGGCTGGCGTCAATTGAGTCGACAGTTGTTCCTTGATAGGCAAATGCACCACAGCTGCAGCAATTCCCAACGCAATGGAAATCCACCACACCAGATCATAGTCTCCATGGATCTCGTACAATAGACCCGCCATCCACGCACCTAAAAATGCACCCAATTGGTGACTGAAAAATACGATCCCAAACAGCATGCCAACAAACTTGGGGCCAAACAGAATTGCCACAATCGAATTGGTGCCAGGAACGGTCGATAACCACAGCAAACCAAACACTGCAGTGAAGAGATACAACGTCCACTCAGTCACAGGAAACGCCATAAACACAACGATTGCGACCGCACGCAGGCCGTAGATTGCNCTCAAAATATAGCGATGGGGAATCCGACCACCCATCCATCCCGCGACCAGGGACCCGACCATATTAAAGAGCCCGATCAAAGCCAATCCAAATGCCCCAGCCTCAGCAGTCAGACCACAACTGATGGCGAAATTAGGCAGGTGCGTGGCAATAAATGCAACATGGAATCCACACACAAAAAAGCCTGCAGTGAGCAGTAAAAATCCACGTTCACGACTGGCGCAGCGCAGTACCTCGGTCAGTTGTAAATCCACCGGACCGGGCCCAGGAGTGGCTGCTGGCGCCAACATCGGTGTCGCCAAACCGAGCGTTGAGATGGCCACCACCAACATCAATGCCATCGCAATCCAGATCGCAAAGTGCCAGCCACCTAGTGTTACTAAATCCTGTGCGATTAANACCATGGCAAACATGCCAAAGGATCCGATTGAGCTNCCGATCCCTTGAAACATCGATCGCCTCTCAGGCGGTGTGCGTTTGACGATGGCACCCAGGACCACTGGGAAACCGACACCAGCCAGAGCGGCCCCCACCAAGATACCGAGCCCAAAATTNAACCACAGCAATTGTTCGGTGAGGTTCATCAACAACAGNCCACTCATGGCCAGGATAGATGCGCCAAGCATCACAGGAATCGGTCCATGCTTGTCCGACAACGCGCCGGCAACCGGCTGTGCGGCACCCCACATCAAATTCATCAAGGCAAAGCCAAAACCAAGCCCCGCAATACTCCAACCGGTGTCCTGGGCCACGGGCGCCAACAAGACCCCCATCGCTTGCCGAAGACCTAACATGATCGACAGCGCCAACCCACCAAAAATCAGAGCCAATACGGCCGGACGAAGCGAGGGTGAAAGAGCGCTCATAGATGAATCCTTACGGTACGTCTCATGGATTACCCAACTCGCGCACTAAAAAGTCAATGAAAACGCGCGTTTTCAGGGGCAGGTGGCGGCCATGAGGGAAGACCGCGTATAACTTGCGCTCGGGGTAGATCTGGTATTCGGGGAGCACTTCGCGCAAGCGGCCATCTGCCAACTCAGTCTCCACCATGAACCGGGGCAATGCAATTAAGCCTTGGCCAGCCCGCGCAAAGGACACCATCATTTGGTCGCTGTTGGTGGAAATTTTCGCTTCAGTGGGCACCGGGATCGGCACACCGTCTTTTGCAAGAATCAGCTTCGCGTTAGTACGTTCAGTGGCATAGTGGATAAAGGGGATCCGGCTGAGTTGGCTTGGATCGGAGGGCATGCCGTATTCAGCCAATAAAATTGGCGCACCAACGAGCACCATTGGCACATCCGCCAAGCGTCTGGCGATCAATGACGAGTCCTCCAAATGCCCAATACGAATCGCCACGTCAAACCCTTCGGCCACCAAATCAACGAACCGATCACTCAACTCAATGTGCAAATTGACGTCTGGATAATTCGTTACAAACAACGTCAGAGGTTCACGCAACACACGTTGCGCCAGGGCCACTGGGGCCGACACGCGCAACGAACCCTCGGGCTTGGCTTTGCGGCCCGCGAGCATCTCACCCACTTCTTCGATGCCCTCAACTAAGGGGGCTGAACGTTCAAACAGGAACGAGCCCTCATCGGTCAGGCTCAGTTGTCGAGTGGTGCGATGAAATAAACGCACACCCAGATCCGACTCCAGACGTTGCACCTGCTTACTCACCGCAGATCCGGTCATTCCGAGCCGCCGTGCTGCCTCAGCAAAACTACCATGACGCGCGACGGCGACAAAAATGGGCACTCGTGACAATCGGTCCATACATTCTCCTCGGTCAAGGTGGCACCTGGAACTCCGCTCCGAGCGCAATTCATTCTATTTCGGAATTAAATTCAGTCTATTTTCCACTATTTCAATCCATAAAAGAATCTATATCGTGAGATTGTTCATTCATTAACGGAGATATTCCCATGCAACAGACCGAATTGGCCCACACCTTATTACGCATCAGCTACGGCATGATCCTTTTTGCCCACGGCTATCTGTTGAAGGTACAGACCTTCACAATTGCCGGCACCGTCGGATTTTTTGAAAGTCTCGGATTACCTGCGATCGCAGCTTATCTGGTAATTTTTGGCGAAGTGATTGGTGGGCTGGCCTTAATCTTTGGCCTGTTTACCCGTCTCGCAGCCTGGTTGAGTTTGCCCATCATGCTCGGCGCGATCTGGCCACACGTTGGCAATGGCTGGGTGTTCTCAGCACAAGGCGGCGGCTGGGAGTTCCCCGCGATCCTCGCAGTCATGGCGATCGTGATTGGGCTGGCAGGTCCTGGACGCTGGGCGCTGGATCACCATCCGAGTCTGGTTGCGCTGCGGCGTCGGTCCGAGCCCGAAGCATCTGCTGCCGTCTGATCTAGGGTGTGATCGTCTGGCCGTCCCAGGCGATCACTTCGCCGCTGCGCTCCGGGGTCAACTGCTCCAATACCTGCCACAAAAAACCAGCCGACTGTTCCGCAGTGAACAGCTTGTCTGACGGCACCCCTGATTGAAACGGCTTAGACAACGCGGTATCGACTGTACCGGGATGCAAGCCCACTACCACCGACTGCGGATTGGTGCGCTTCAATTCCAGACTTAAATTCTTCGTCAACATGTTTTGCGCCGCTTTGCTGGCGCGGTAACTGTGCCAACCACCCAACCCATTGTCACCAATTGAACCAACCCGTGCGGAGAGCGTCGCGACCCGCAGCCGCTCTCGGTGTTTTAGCAGTGGGGCAAGCGCTGCGTACCATAGAAAGGGCCCAAAACAATTCACGGCAAACACCTGCTCGAGAGCCGATCGATTCAGATCAGCGAGCTTTTTCTCAGGCGCCACACCCTGCTGTGCATCCTTCAACAACCCAGCGGTTGTTAACACAAGGTGCAGTCGATCNGTCAGATCCGCCACCTCGCGACTCGCCTTGGCAATTGAGGCATCTGCACACAGATCAAGCGCGACAACATGCACTCGGGGATCGTTGCACACCAGTTGATCAGGGTGCCTTGAGGTAACAACAACCTGATCAAATTGATCGGACGCGAGAACNTGATCCAATAACGCTCGACCAATCCCACCGCTGCCACCCTGAATCAACGCAGTCTGCATTCTCACCACCGAAACAAACGGGTACTGGCCAACATACCCACCATACATACAGCCACCAACACCCCAAGATGCGGCAAAATCTCAAGCAGCCCTGCATTGTCCAACATCACTGCGCGCGCTGCCTCCAGCACATGAGTCAATGGCAGCGCCTGGGCAATCCATTGCACCCACTGTGGACTGCCGTCGAGTGAAAACCACACACCCGACAACAACAGCATCGGAAAGGTAATGGCATTGAGCAATCCGTCTGCAAATTCTTTACTTTCAGTGCGACATGCAATGGCCAAACCCAGTGTGATCATCGACAGCGCGCCAAGAACCGCCACCAAAAATAACAGCCCCACACTACCAACCATTTTGTAGTCCAGAAACAGATGTGTCCCGGTGAACACAATGGCACTGGCCGACAAAGTGACCAACAATCTGGAAATGATCTGTGCTGAGAGAAACTCGTATTTACGTAAGGGCGTGGCTTTCAGTCGCCGCAAATACCCTGACTGTCTGTAGCGCACCACGACGTAGCCCACCCCCCACAGCGCGCTGTACATCATGTTCATGCCAAGGATTCCAGGGACAACCCAATCGACATAGCGGATCGCCTCGCCGTCAGTCTGGCCGCGGGTTAACGGCCGGTCCTCGGTGTAAACCAATAGACGTTCCAAAATAGCGCCAGCAGCCGAGTTGCCATTGACCCAATACTGCACCGCCTGTGCATCGGCCTTTAACACCAGATCCGTTTGCTGCCGCGACAACCGCTCAAGTGCCCTTGGCTCGGCTGCAGAAATGGTTTCGATTCCAGGAAAGGCGAGCATTGCAGGCGCCTCACCATCAATCAAAGTAACTGAAAAGAGCGCCCGCGGTGGCCCAGAGAACACCACGGCCAAAGCCATCACAATCAATACAGGGAACAAAAGATTCCAACCGAAACTGGCGCGGTCACGAAGATATTCCAGATTCCTGGCATGCAACACCGCCACAATGCGGCGCAAAGAGGCGTGGATTCCTTTCAAGCGACCACCTCTGCGGTTTTGACCAGTGTTTCTCCGGTTAAATTTAAAAACAGCGTATCAAGATCGGCGACGCCGGCATCGGCAATCAATTGCTGGGGAGTGCCCTCAAGCAAGGTGCGCCCGTGAGACAAGATCACCAACTCATCACAGAGCACTTCCGCCTCTTCCATGTAGTGGGTGGTCAAGATGAGCGTCCGTCCTTCGGATTTCAAGCGCATCACCACATCCCAAAGATCTCGTCGCGAGCGCGGATCAAGCCCGGTTGTAGGCTCGTCAAGAAAGACAATTTCTGGGTTATGGACCAACGCCATCGCCAACAACAATCGCTGCCGTTGTCCGCCGGAAAGCCGCCGTGCATCGCGGCGAATAAATTCACCCAGACGAAATGTTTCGACCAACTGCTCAATAGGAATGGTGCTGTCATAGAGCTTCGAAAACAGAGTTAGATTGTCATATGGGGTCAGATGATCTTGCAGTGCAGTCGCCTGAAACTGAATGCCAATTCGCTCCTGATAATCCGAAGGCAAGGGCCCTCCTTGATAACGCACCTCGCCGGCACTGGGTAGCTCCATGCCCTCAAGCATCGCCAGGGTGGTGGTTTTCCCTGCCCCATTGGGGCCCAACAGACCGAAACACTGGCCGGTGCGAATCCGAAAATCGAGGCCATCAACCGCCACCACATCATCGAATGATTTTTTTAATCCTGAGACTTCAAGAATCCAGTCAGACATACGCGATCCAATGCGCTGGGGGCTGCCCACCCAAGAAGGCGGTGGCCTCTCGACCGGTGGACTTCACCAAAGCGGCATGATCCGCCAACACCGACTCGCTGATCCGTACCGAGGGTCCGCTGACACTCAAAGCACAAATCGGAAAACCCACTTCGTTAAATACTGGTGCGGCGACACAGCACATCGCCTCCAGATGCTCTTCTCGATCAAATGCGCAGCCGGCTGCCACAATGCCCTGAGCCTCTTGCAACAATGCCTCTCGACTGGTCAGTGTCTGTGCTGTCAGCGCCGGAAATTCCATCTCAGTCACCAATCCATCGCGCTCTTCCGCTGACAAACCAGCGAACAATGCCTTACCTGCACCCGAGGCATGCAAAGGAGCCAGACTGCCCAAGGGTGCGACCATACGCATCATCTTGGTGCTCTCCACTTGTGACACAAACAAGGCGCGGCCGCCCGAGAGAATCGCCAGATTGACTGTCTCGCCAGTCTGCTCCGACAATTCCACCATTAAGGGCCGCAGCAGCGTCACATAGTCACGCGCTCGCACAAAGGCATTGCCAATCCGAAACCCACTGACACCGATACGCCAGCGCCCCGTTTCCGGATCGACCGATAAAAACTTCTGTGACTCAAGCGTGGCCAACAGACGATGCACAGTTGAGGGCGCCAGATCAGTGGCCTCCGCGATCTCCACCAGAGTCAAGCCGCGTCGACTGTCGGCACAGGCGGTGAGAATCGAGAGCCCGCGAATCAGCGTTTTCGATTGGCCCCCATGGTCTTCAGACATGCACCATTCCTTCTGTTATGACCTCTCCATGGCGGAGAGTGAGTGAGACTTCAAGCCCACGGTAGGTGTTGATTGCCAGATGGTATACACAACCTAACCAATCCCCTTGTGCCACAGGAGCCGGTGCACCGGACAGTTGTGAGCCGAACCACACGGCATCCACTTCGGTCTGCTCGGTGCGCAAACGCAATCGCAGATGTGTCCGGTCTGAGCCAATTACAGTCGCGCGCAGGACCTCAAATACCCCTTCAAACAGCGGCTCTTCAAATCCTCGGCCATAGGGTGCGAGAAGGCTCAATGCCTCGACACGATCGAGTTGAAATTCTTCAGGTAACAAGGTGCCATCGGTTTCAAATCGCACATGGGCTGGCATGTCGGGGTAATGACTTTCCAGTGCCACCTCAAGCCCCGAATGCAATGTTTTCAACTCCTCACGGACGATGGTCATACCACAGGCACCCACATGCCCACCGTAACGAATGAAAATACCCGGGGCATTTTCGGCTACGTGGTCCAATAACCTCTTGGCATCGACACCAGGAATTGAGCGCATCGAACCGGTGAGGGTATCCGGCGTCATCCCCGGAGTCAGCACCACCGCGGGACGGCCTGTCGCCTCCACCAATCGACTGGCGACGATCCCTTGCACACCGGAGTGGCCGTCATCAATCGCCACCACCACTGTTTTGGTACCGCGTAAAGCCTGCCTTTCCGCCACTGGCCTGGCATGTTCCACCATCTGTTTTTCGATTTGACGGCGGGTCAGGTTGTCATTGTCCAGATCGGCATAGGCGGCGGCAGCTGTTGCACGGTCGGTCGCAACCAGGAATTCAAACCCACGCATCGAGTGATCGATGCGGCCACGGGCATTGAGGCGCGGTGCAAGCTGAAACGCCAAAAGGCTGGCGGTAATGTCCCGGCTTGAACGCGCGAGCTTCTCTAGCGCGACCACCCAACAGGGTCGCGTCGCTCTGGCGATCAATGACAGTCCGGCACGAACCACCGACCGGTTGATCTCGCTGGCGCCTAAAGAGACACAATCAGCCACTGTTCCTAAGGCGACATAGTCCAATAGATCGCCGAGCTTCTGCGTTTCTGCCGTAAGGACTCCGTGCTCTTGTAATCGTCCACGCAACGCGGACATGACAAGCCATGAGACCATGCAGCCGGCAATGGCTTTGTCTGGGTAAGTACAATCAGCGCGGTTGGGGTTTACTACTGCATAGGCACTGGGTGGCGGCCCACTGGCAGCCACTTGGTGGTGGTCTGTGACGACCACATCAATACCGGCGTCTTTAAGCCGGGCAATCTGCTCCTCGTCTGAGGATCCGCAGTCTGCCGAGATCACCAGTGTCGGCCGCACCTCGGCATCCAGCATGCGGTCGACCAACAAGGGACTGATGCCATAGCCTTCTTCAAGCCGGTGACCGATCCAATGACTGATCCGTGCAGGCGCCACAGAAAATCGCTGTAAGGCTTCGCTCAGAACAGCGTGTGAGGTCAATCCATCGGCATCATAGTCGGTCAAAATACCGATGTGCTCACCGCCGGAGATCGCGGTGACCAAACGATCTACCGCCTGGTCCATGTCAATCAGGTGATGCGGAGGTGGAATATTGGCAAGACGCGGTTCAAGAATCACATCAAGGTCGGTATCCGCTCCGACTCGACCGGCCACAATACGCGCCAATACCGGGCTAAGCCCCCGAGCCCGCGCTTCGGCGAAAACTGCTGAATCCAGTGTGCGAGAGCTCTGCATCACCCCATAACTGATCGGACGAACTGCTGTACCTGCGGCAATTCATTGGCCAACACGGTGTAGCGTTCTTCGCGAGTCAATAGGTCCGCCATATCCGCTGGTAAGGCCACCTCATCGAATCCTGCCTGCTGCACTGCTTCGGCAAATTTTGCTGGGTGCGCAGTAGCCAATACCACCTTGGTCATCTCCGCCGGAGTGACCTGCAGCGCATCGACCGCGGTGGCTGTGTGCGGATCGAGTAACTCACCGGTCTGCTCAAACACAGCGCGAATGGTGGCGCAGGTCTGCGCATCATCCTACAGCATGCGCTGAAAACAGTGCGCGGGCTCGCTCAACAACTGCATCTGGCAGCACCACTGCACCACTTTGGAAGTCAGCCATTACCTGTGCCAACCTCGCACCATCACGCTGGTGCAAATCGAATAACAACCGCTCGAAGTTGGAACTGACAACAATGTCCATCGAAGGTGACAGCGTCTTCAACAGTGGCTTCCGCGACAAATCACCCGCCAATCCACGAACCAATGCGTCGTTGGCGTTGGTGGCGACAGTAAAGTGCGCAATTGGGAATCCCATTTGCCGCGCCATGTAACCGCCATAGACATCACCAAAGTTGGCTGAAGGCACACTGAATGCGATGGGACGATCAAGCGCACCTAAACGCAAACCGGCATAGATGTAGTACACGGTCTGCGCCATGATCCGCGCCAGGTTAATCGAGTTCACCGCCAACAAGCGATTCGGCGCGACAAAGCCCTGATCCATAAACGAGGCTTTAACGATCGCTTGGCAATCGTCAAAGTTGCCCTCCACAGCAACGTTGTGCACATTCTCAGACAACACCGTAGTCATCTGCCGCCGCTGCACCTCGCTGACCCGCTGGTATGGGTGCAAAATCACCACATCAAGGTGCTCAGAATGACGCGCTCCCTCAATGGCGGCTGACCCGGTATCGCCCGAAGTCGCACCCATGACCACACCGCGCTCACCGCGCTCAGCCAGAAAATAATCCAGCAAGCGACCTAACAACTGCAGGGCAAAGTCTTTAAATGCCAGCGTAGGCCCGTGGAATAGTTCCAACAACCAGGTGTCATGGGTCAATTGTTTGCTTGGCGCCACGGCACTGTGGCGAAACGAACCATAGGCATCACGTACCATCCGCTCAAAAGTGGCCCGTGGCATCGATCCCTCAACAAAGGGCCACATCACCTCAATAGCGAGTGCGTCATAGGGTAGGTGTTGCCACGATCGAAAGGTCTTCTCAGAGATCTGCGGCATCGTCTCAGGGACATAGAGACCTCCGTCAGAAGCCAAGCCAGTCAGCACCACCTCATCGAAGTTCAAAACCGGGGCGGATCCACGTGTCGATACAAATCTCACAGTACGCCTCCAAGGGTCTCCACGCGCAATACCACAGGCTCACCCACCACCGCACTAGCGCCCGAAATTGTCTGAAGAGCAGCCATCAGATCCCGTTCAATCACGGCATGGGTCAGCAAAATCAACGCCACTGCCTCGCCCTCAACACCGTCCTTCTGGATCACACTCTCAAGCGACACGCGATGATCAGCCAGTACGCGGGTAATCTCTGCCAACACGCCGATTTCATCGCGCACCATCAGCCGCACATAGAATGGGCACCGTGTGGCTTCGATCGGTAAAATTGGTAAATCGTTCAACTGGTTCGGCTGGAATGCCAAATGCGGCACCCGATTGGTGGGGTCTGCGGTCAAGACACGCGCGACGTCCACCAAATCTGCCACCACTGCACTGGCAGTTGGCAATGAGCCTGCGCCAGGTCCATTGAGCAAGGTAGAACCCACCGCATCACCATGGATCTGCACCGCGTTCATGACACCATTGACGTTGGCCAGCAACTCAGTTTCAGCGATCAATGTGGGATGCACACGCAACTCCACACCCTGCTCAGTGCGACGGGCGATCCCCAGATGTTTGATGCGGTAGCCAAGCTCTTCAGCGTAATCAATGTCGTCCAGATCAATGCTGGAAATTCCTTGGGTGTAGACCGCCTCAAAGTTCAGCGGAATTCCAAAGGCAATTGACGCCAAGATGGCCAACTTATGCGCTGCATCGATGCCTTCCACGTCGAAGGTTGGATCGGCCTCGGCGTAGCCAAGCGCTTGTGCCTCAGTCAACACGTCAGCAAACGCGCGCCCATCCTCACGCATCGCAGTCAGAATAAAGTTACCGGTGCCATTAATGATCCCAGCCAACCAGTGAATTTGATTCGCGGCAAGACCCTCACGGATCGCCTTAATCACTGGAATACCGCCTGCAACAGCCGCTTCAAACGCAATCGTGACACCCTTTGCTTGTGCCCGTTCGAACAACTGATTGCCATGTTCTGCGATCAGTGCCTTGTTCGCCGTCACCACATGTTTACCCGAATCGATCGCCGCCTCGATCAGCTCACGAGCGTAATCGGTACCACCAATCAACTCGACAAACACATCCACAGACGGATCTGTAGCCACTGCCATGAGGTCGCGAGACACGCGGAGCCCGCTTAAATCCACGCCGTCTCGATCCCGGCGCGCACCCACATGGGTGACTTCGATTTCACGACCGATGCGACGGGCCAATTCCTGACGATTGTTTGCCAACACCTGAAGCGTGCCCTGTGCGACGGTGCCAAGGCCTGCAAGGCCAACTGAAATGGGTTTCAACGTGTCTTCCTTACGCGTGCTGTGCGGCAGTTTCGTGCGCCCGAAACATCCGTTTGATGTTGCGAAGCGCCTGCCGTGTCCGGTGTTCATTTTCAATTAACGCAAAGCGCACGTGGTCATCGCCGTATTGGCCAAAACCAATTCCTGGGCTGACCGCAACCTGCGCTTCTGTGATGAGCATCTTGGCGAATTCCAATGAGCCAAGATGTGCAAACTGCTCTGGAATTTTTGCCCATACAAACATCGTGGCCTTTGGCTTAGTCACTGGCCAACCGAGTGCATCGAGGCCCTCACACAGCACATCACGACGCGACTGGTACATATCACGTATCTCGTTTACGCAGTCTTGGTCGCCCTCCAAAGCAGCAATGGCGGCCACCTGGATCGGTGTGAAGGTGCCGTAATCCAAATAGGATTTGATGCGCGCAAGCGCACCAATCAGCTCGGGGTTACCGGCCGCAAAGCCAACTCGCCAGCCCGGCATGTTGTAGCTTTTGGACAGCGAAAAAAATTCAACTGCGATGTCTTTTGCGCCTTTCACCTGCAAAATAGATGGAGCCACATAGCCATCAAAAACAATGTCTGCGTAGGCCAGATCTTGGACCACCCAAATGTTGTGCTCTCGCGCGATCTCGACGACTTTCTCAAAGAAATCAAGCTCAACGCAGGCAGCCGTTGGATTGGCCGGGAAATTCAGCACCAACATCTTCGGCCGTGGCCATGAGTTCTCAATCGCTTTTAACAGCTCGCCAAAGAAATCCTCACCCGGCACCATCGGCACGTGGCGGATATCCGCACCGGCAATNACAAAACCNTACGGATGGATGGGATACGCTGGGTTAGGCACCAAGACCGCGTCACCTGGACCTAGGGTCGCCATCGCCAAATGCGCGAGACCCTCCTTTGAGCCGATGGTGGTGATCACCTCGGTTTCAGGGTTCAAATCGACGTTGTAGCGGGTCTTATACCAGTTCGCCATGGCCCGACGGAGACGTGGAATACCCTTCGACTGTGAATACCGGTGGGTGTCCTCACGATTTGCCGTGTCCACCAGTTTTTTGACGATATGCGGGGGTGTCGGTTGGTCTGGATTTCCCATCGAGAAATCGATCACATCCTCACCCGCCGCGCGCGCCCGTTGGCGCATTTCGCCAATGACGTTAAAGACATAAGGGGGCAAACGCTCAATACGCGGAAATTTTGTGTCCAAGGTCCATTACTCGATCAAATTGATAACACCGCAGTGTAGCTCAAGAGCCTGCGGGATTCATGCGCTTCAGCAGTTCAGGCCAAGGCGCATAACCTGGCTGCATCGCCCCGTCTTCAAAGATCAGTGTCGGGGTCCCGGTGATCCCGAGCTGCTGCCCCAATTGGAACTGCTCAGAAACTGCGTTGGAACAGGTCAAAGGCTCAGGGGTTTGACCTGCTTTCGCAGCGGTCATGGCTTCTTGCGGATTGGCCGCACAAACCACCGACACGTATTTATTGTAGGACTCGGAGCCAACACCGGCGCGCGGGAAGGCCGCATAGCGCACCTCGACACCATTTTCTAGCAAGGACTCAATTTCAGAATGCAATTTACGGCAATAACCGCAATCGATATCAGTGAACACCAGTAACCGGTGCTTGACCGGGCCGGTCGGTGAAAAAATCACCAGATCCTCGTCATTAAGCGTCGACAACATCGCTTGGCGATCTTCACTGCGCCCGGCATCGGTGAGATTACGTACCCGGCCAACTCCGATTTCATACAGATCGCCCGCCACAAAATGGGTACCCTCTGGGTTGGTATAGATGCGCTCACCACTGCCCAGTCGGACCTCAAAAAAAGGCGCGCCGGCTACTTCGGTGATGGATTCGATCTGAATCGACGGGCTGATGCCTTCAATGGCATCCCGAATACGGCCCTCATCTGCAGTCGCAGCCAGTGAGAGAACCGATAATATGCCGATGATCCAACGCATGTTTGCCTCCTCTGTCTCAGACCTGATTGTAGCTTATGCGCGGGGGTGATGTGCGCTGTGCAATTGTTTTAATCGCTCGCGTGCAACGTGGGTGTAGATCTGCGTGGTGGAAAGGTCTTCATGGCCCAACAGCAGCTGCACAACACGTAAATCGGCACCGTGATTTACCAGGTGCGTCGCAAACGCATGTCGCAGTGTGTGCGGACTCAAATCCACCGCAATGTCTGCTTGACGCGCCCAGTGCTTTATCCGGTGCCAGAAGGTTTGTCGTGTCATCGGTGCGCCAGTGCGTCCAGGGAACACGGTCTGGCCTCGCGGATCAGGCAATTCAGGTCGCACCTCCA
>JGI26086J50260_1000368_pt1 | contig 29420 bp, 28 predicted proteins | sample SaaInl3SG_22_DNA_FD_50260 | JGI IMG/M metagenome (IMG submission 50260)
ATGGCGTTCACCCTCGCCGACGGCGCGGAGTATGTAAAAACCGCCATTGCTACGGGTTTAAACGTTGACGACTTCGCCCCGCGACTGTCTTTCTTTTGGGCAGTGGGGATGAACTTCTATTTAGAAGTTGCCAAAATGCGTGCTGCGCGCCTGCTGTGGTGCCGCATCATGACCGGTTTTGGTGCCAAAGAACCCAAGAGCCTCATGTTGCGCACCCACAGCCAAACATCGGGATGGTCGCTGACAGAGCAAGACCCCTATAACAACGTGGTGCGGACCACCATTGAGGCGATGGCCGCTGTCTTTGGCGGCACGCAGAGCCTGCACACCAACAGCTTTGACGAGGCGATTGCCTTACCGACTGAGTTCAGTTCGCGTATTGCGCGCAACACGCAGTTGATCATTCAAGAAGAAACGCACATTACCAGCGTGGTTGACCCCTGGGCTGGCTCCTACATGATGGAGTCCTTGACGCAAGANATGGCCGACAAGGCGTGGGCCATTATTGAAGAAGTGAACGCCATGGGCGGTATGACCAAGGCGGTGGATAGTGGTTGGGCCAAGCTGAAAATCGAAGCCAGTGCGGCTGAGAAGCAGGCCCGCATTGACTCTGNCAAAGACGTGATTGTTGGGGTCAATAAATACAAGCTAGACAAAGAAGACGCGGTCGACACCTTAGAGGTCGACAACGTGAGAGTGCGTGACGGACAAATTGAGCAGCTCAAAGCCATACGCGCCAGCCGCGATAGCGCCGCCGTGCAGAAGGCCTTAGATGCCCTCACGGCAAGCGCAGAATCGGGCNAGGGTAACCTNTTAGCTCTGAGCATTGATGCCATGCGCCTGCGTGCCACGGTGGGCGAGGTGAGTGATGCCTTAGAAACTGTTTTTGGGCGCCACCGCGCCGATACACAAAAGGTGACTGGTGTGTACGCTGCTGCCTATGATTCCGCGGAGGGCTGGGATGCTCTCAAGACTGAAATAGCCGCGTTTGGCGACGCCTTCGGGCGTCGGCCACGCGTGATGATCGCCAAACTGGGTCAAGACGGCCATGACCGTGGTGCCAAGGTGGTGGCCACCGCATTTGCTGATCTGGGCTTTGATGTGGACATGGGGCCACTGTTTCAGACCCCTGAGGAATGCGCGCGCCAAGCCATTGAAAACGACGTGCACGCGCTCGGTGTCTCTACGCTCGCTGCGGGTCACAAGACGTTGGTGCCAGCCATCATTGACGAGTTGAGACGCCAAGGTGCAGATGACATCATTGTGTTTGTCGGTGGCGTTATTCCACGAAAAGATTATGAGTTTTTGTACGAGGCCGGTGTGAAGGGCATTTATGGCCCCGGTACCCCCATTCCCGCCAGCGCGAAAGATGTGCTGGAGCAAATCCGCGCCGCGCAAACCTAAGCCCTGCGGCTTCACACGTATTTAGGTTGTCGCGCTTGAACGCTTTACCCCTCACCGCCGCTGCATATACGCAAGCCATTGTGCGTCCCGAAAACGCCATGGCTCAGCGTCGTGCCATGGCCAAGGCCATCACCCTGCTGGAGTCCACCCGTGCGGACCACAGGGTTGTGGCTGATGCGCTCTTGACCGCGTTACTGCCGCACACAGGACAGGCTGTGCGCTTGGGTCTGAGTGGCGTGCCCGGCGTGGGCAAGAGCACCTTTATTGAGGCTTTGGGCTTGCACCTCATTAGCCGAGGCCATCGCGTCGCGGTCTTGGCGGTAGACCCCTCATCAACGGTTTCTGGCGGCAGTATTCTCGGCGACAAAACGCGCATGGAGCATCTCTCCGTCCACACACAGGCGTTTATTCGCCCCAGTCCGTCTAGCGGGACCTTGGGCGGCGTGACTGAGAAGACACGCGAGGCCATGCTGGTGTGCGAAGCCGCCGGCTACGACGTTGTCATTATTGAGACCGTAGGCGTCGGTCAGAGCGAAACGGCTGTGGCCAATATGACGGACATGTTTGTGCTCATGCAATTGCCCAATGCGGGCGATGACCTGCAAGCGATCAAGAAGGGTGTGATGGAGTTGGCCGACTTGGTTCTGATAAACAAGGCCGATATCGATCCCAATGCAGCGACCCGCGCAGAGGCGCAAATTACCAGCGCATTGCGCCTTTTCGGCTTGCACGGTAACCCGGATAACGTACACCATGATGTCAACCAGTGGCATCCGCAGGTGCTGCCCCTGAGTGCACTCAAGCAAACAGGTATTGAGGCATTTTGGTCTGCCGTGCTGCAATTTAATGCCTTACAAAGCGCGAACACGCAGAAAGAAAAGCGTCGCGCCCAGCAAGCTAAAGCGTGGATGTGGGAGCGCATCCACGTCGGTTTGAACCAAGCTTTTCAGACACACCCACAGGTACGCGCCCAGCTCGCCGAGCTGACGGCGCAGGTGATTGCGGGTACGGTGCCCGCATCGGTTGCCGCGCGCACGTTATTGCACGCCGGGCGCCAGCCGCCTGAGGTGTGAACCACATAATATTTGAACAAAATAAGGACTGATCTATGCCAAGCATCGTTGCACAACTAGAACGCAAGCGCGAGGAGGCCCGCCTAGGCGGTGGCGAAAAGCGTATCGCCGCTCAGCACGGCAAGGGCAAGTTGACAGCGCGTGAGCGTCTAGAGGTTTTGCTCGACGAAGGCACCTTTGAAGAGTGGGACATGTTTGTTGAACACCGTTGCACCGACTTCGGTATGGAAGAAAACAAAATTGCTGGGGACGGTGTCGTCACCGGTTACGGCATGATCAACGGGCGCTTGGTCTTCGTTTACAGCCAAGACTTCACGGTGTTTGGTGGCGCGTTGTCTGAGGCCCATGCCGAGAAAATCTGCAAGGTCATGGACCAAGCCATGAAGGTGGGGGCGCCTGTCATCGGCCTCAATGATTCTGGCGGTGCACGTATTCAAGAGGGCGTGGCTTCTTTGGGTGGCTATGCCGAGGTATTCCAGCGCAACGTATTGGCCAGTGGCGTGGTGCCGCAGATCAGCATGATCATGGGTCCATCTGCGGGTGGCGCGGTTTACAGCCCCGCCATGACCGACTTCATCTTCATGGTGAAAGACAGCTCATACATGTTTGTCACCGGGCCAGAGGTCGTCAAGACCGTAACGCATGAGGAGGTGAGTGCCGAAGATTTGGGTGGCGCCATCACGCACACCACCAAGAGCGGTGTGGCCGACATGGCGTTTGAGAACGACGTGGAAGCGCTGCTCATGTTGCGTCGTTTATACAATTACCTGCCGCTGTCTAACCGCGAAAAGGCGCCCGTTCGCCCCAGCGGCGACCCCGCCGAACGTGTGGAACACAGTCTAGACACCCTCGTACCTGACAACGCCAACAAGGCGTATGACATGCACGAACTCATTACCAAGGTGGTGGACGATGGCGATTTTTTTGAGCTGCAGCCCGAGTACGCGAAAAACATCCTGATTGGTTTTGCCCGTATGGACGGACAGACCGTTGGCATCGTCGCCAACCAGCCGTTGGTGTTGGCGGGTTGCTTGGACATCAAGAGCTCCATCAAAGCGGCGCGCTTTGTGCGTTTCTGCGATGCCTTCAATATCCCCGTGATTACGTTCGTCGATGTCCCCGGTTTCATGCCGGGCACCAGTCAAGAGTACGGTGGCATCATCAAGCACGGTGCCAAGCTGCTTTATGCCTACGCCGAATGCACGGTGCCAAAAATCACGGTAATCACCCGTAAGGCCTACGGTGGCGCGTATGACGTGATGGCCTCAAAGCACCTACGCGGTGATGTGAACTTTGCGTGGCCCAATGCCGAAATTGCGGTGATGGGCGCAAAAGGCGCGGTTGAAATCATCTTCCGCGAAGATAAAAACGACCCTGAAAAGCTCGCGGCCCGAGAGGCCGAGTACAAAGCCCGTTTTGCCAACCCCTTTGTGGCGGCTAAGCGCGGCTACATTGACGACGTCATCTTGCCGCACAACACGCGTAAGCGTATTTGCCGCAGCTTGGTGATGCTAAAAGACAAACAAGTGACCAACCCCTGGCGCAAGCACGGCAACATTCCGCTCTAAGCGCGAATGCCCTGTACGACGTTAATGATTGTTTATTTGGAGTAACTGCATGTTTAAAAAGATTTTGATTGCCAACCGGGGTGAGATTGCTTGCCGCGTGATTGCGACCGCCAAGAAAATGGGCATCGCCACGGTGGCGGTGTATTCCGAGGCGGATAAGGACGCCCGCCATGTTCAGCTTGCCGATGAGGCGGTACACATTGGCGCGGCGCCTAGCCGCGAGAGCTACTTGCTCGGCGACGTCATCATTGAGGCCTGTAAGCGCACAGGCGCAGAAGCGGTGCACCCGGGCTACGGCTTTTTGAGTGAGAACGAAGCGTTTTCTCGCAAGGTCGAAGAGCAGGGCATTGCATTTATTGGACCCAAGCACGCGGCCATTGCGGCCATGGGTGACAAGATTGCTTCTAAGAAACTGGCGAAGGCCGCGGGTGTCAATACCATTCCCGGTTGGAACGATGCCATTGAAGACGCAGAGACCGCCGTCAAAATCGCCAATGACATTGGCTATCCCGTCATGATCAAGGCCAGTGCCGGCGGTGGCGGTAAGGGCTTGCGTGTCGCATTCTCAGAGGCTGAGGCCTTTGAAGGTTTTACCAGTTGTCGCAACGAGGCGCGCAATAGCTTTGGTGATGACCGCGTGTTTATTGAAAAGTTTGTTGAAGAGCCCCGCCACATTGAGATTCAGGTGGTCGGCGACAGCCAGGGCAATGTGGTGTACCTGAATGAGCGTGAGTGCTCCATTCAGCGTCGTCACCAAAAAGTGATTGAGGAGGCGCCATCGCCGTTCATCAGCGATGCCACGCGCAAGGCGATGGGCGAACAGGCGGTCGCTTTATCCAAGGCAGTCAGCTACCAAAGCGCGGGTACCGTTGAGTTTGTGGTTGGTAAGGATCAAAGTTTTTATTTCCTTGAAATGAATACCCGCTTGCAAGTGGAGCACCCAGTAACGGAAGCGATCACGGGTCTTGATTTGGTTGAGATCATGATCCGTGTTGCTGCGGGAGAGCCGCTGGCAATCAAGCAGGCGGATGTGAAGCGCAACGGCTGGTCTATTGAGTGTCGTATCAACGCCGAAGACCCCTTCCGCAATTTCTTGCCCAGCACGGGACGACTGGTTAAGTTTCGCCCGCCTGAGCAAACCATGTTTCAAGCGGACACCGCGAGCACGCTCGGTGTGCGCGTCGATACCGGTGTGTACGAGGGGGGCGAGATTCCCATGTACTACGACTCGATGATCGCCAAGCTCATCGTGCACGGCAACGACCGCCAAGACGCTATTGAGAAAATGCGCGAAGCGCTGAACGGCTTTGTTATCCGAGGTGTAAGCAGTAACATTCCCTTCCAAGCGGCGTTGCTGGCGCACCCCCAGTTTGTTAGTGGCGACTTCAATACAGGGTTTATTGCCGAGCATTACAGCCACGGTTTTGTGGCTGAAGACGTGCCGCATGATGACCCTAATTTCTTGGTGGCTGTGGCGTCATTCATTCGTCGAAAGTCACGCGAGCGCACGGCTCAAATTACCGGGCAATTGCCGGGGTATGGCGTGAAGTTAGGTCAAGACTACGTGGGTATCGTGATGGGTGTTGGTGGCAAAAACCGCCATGTACCGGTGCACATTGATGAAATTGGTGGTGAGGTTGGCGTTGCACGCGTCACCATTGATGGCAAGACCTACGACATCTCCAGCGGTTCTCGCATCAGTGACGGCATCATCAGCGGCGAATGCAATGGCGCGCCGTTTACGGCGCAAGTAGACCGTGGCAGTCGCCGTAATCCCTTGGCACTCGTCGTCCAGCACAACGGCACCAAGATAGAGGTGATGGTGATCTCGCCGCGCATGGCGACCCTTCACGCAACCATGCCCTACAAAGCGTTGCCGGACATGAGTAAGTTCGTGCTCTCGCCGATGCCAGGCCTCTTGGTTGATATTTTGGTTGAGCCAGGACAGAAGGTGCAAGCCGGCGAGCGCGTTGCCGTTATTGAGGCCATGAAGATGGAAAACGTTTTGTTTGCCAGTGCCTATGGGGTGGTGGGCAAGGTCGTCGCAACGAAGGGCGAGAGCCTGGTGGTTGACCAACCGATTATTGAGTTCGAGTGAGCGACGGTATGCAACGTCCATTCAAAGTCCTAGGCATACAGCAAATCGCTATTGGCGGGCCGGATAAGCAACGCTTGCGGCGCTTGTGGGTCGACATGTTGGGGCTGGAGGTCACGGGCAACTTCCAAAGCGAGCGTGAAAACGTTGATGAGGACATCTGCGCGATGGGGGTGGGGCCCTTTAAGGTGGAAGTCGACTTGATGCAACCCATAGACCCTGAGAAAAAGCCAGCGGTCCACACCACACCACTGAATCATGTTGGGCTTTGGATTGATGATCTGCCCAAAGCGGTTGACTGGTTAACAGCGCAGGGCGTGCGCTTTGCGCCTGGGGGTATTCGTGTGGGGGCCGCGGGGTTTGACATTTGTTTCCTGCACCCCAAGTCGAATGACGCCTTCCCCATTGCGGGTGAGGGTGTGCTGATTGAGTTGGTTCAGGCACCGCCCGCCGTAGTGGATGCCTTCTCCAAAATGGTGTGAGCGCGCGCAGCTGTCCGGTTGGCGCTGACAAGGATTTGATAAATTCGCTACACTATGCTTGTTTTGGTAATTAACATCTTTTTTGTAGTTACCGAGACGCCTTATTCGAGGATGCGGATGGATAGCATCCCCCGGTCATTTCATTAGACACGCTGCGAGCCTTTTGCGCGCAGTTGAGGTTAGCGTTCCTTTACAAGCGTTGGCCTTAAAAATTTCGTTTCAAACGTTTTGGTTTTTCTTGGGTTCAGCACGAGGCTGAATGCACGCAAGGCTCGGATGTTCTTTTATTAATTAGCTAAATACCTATCGTGATGGATCAAAACAATTTCAATGCTGGCGCACCGCGTCCCTTCCGTTCGCACAGCCACACCAGCAACCACAATAATCACAACAGTGCGCACAGTGGCCACCAGACACCTATGCGTCACAGCCTGCCGACATGTATGGCCTTGGTTGACGCGCGCTACGTGGGCTGGCTCAGTGGCAAACCCAACGGCTTAATGAATCGCAGTGCCTTTGCGAGCGTGTTAGCGCAAGCCCTACCTAACGCAGGCGTGCACGCCCAACTGGTGCGCACCTATTGGTATACCGAGAGCGATGACGGCATGTTGGTTGATGACCAGTGCGTGCGATTGGTTGCCAATGACCTGCACAACGAAGGCGGCCCCACGTTGTCAGCGATGGTGCGTGATCTCAACGCGCTTGCCCAACGCGGCGGTTGCGTACACGTTGTGATCGCGTCAGATGACGAGCGCCTCATTGCCGCCATTGACGAAGCCCGCCTGAGTGGCATGCGCGTGCACACGCTATGCGATGAAAGTGTGCAAAACTTTGCCACGTTCTCGAAAAATGAACCGGACTTGGCACGCTTGGTTCGTGCAGGCGACCGCCGCATTATTGTGGCGCGCGGCGAGTTGACGCAAGCGGCGAGTGCCGGTGCGGGTAAAGCGGGCGCAGATACCTTGGCACCTTCTATCGACGCCAGCAAAACCATGCAAGAGGTGGCGCAGGCTTGGTGGGATAAGTGCGATAGCCATGAGCGGGATGACTTGCGCGAAACGGTCCCCCATGCGCGTGGTCTACCGCAAGACGTTGACCGCACCTTGCTCAGTGCAGGGCGCGATGAGCTTAACCGCCCACTAACGACGGGTGAGCGTCACTTGCTCAGAAAATTAGCGCGGGATTTGGTGCTGGGCGATCCGGATGTGGCCGCCGGGGTTACTGCGGGCGGTCAATCGACGGACGATTGAGCGTCGCTTCTCTCGCCGCCTTGGCGCGTGCGATAGCCGCCGCAACCACCTGGCGCTTCTGATCTAAAGCGACGGGGTCTGTGATCTTACTGGCCTCAGCTAAGTTGGCTAGCTTATCCTGTGCTTTGGCCTCAAGGCGAGCGTGGTGCTCTGTCTCCTCACGGGCCAAACGTTCGTTTCTGGCGGTATAGCGCGTCAACGCGCTATCGGCTTGCGTTTGAGACCATGCCGCCCAACCGGTGCGAGACCCCGACACGCTGTCTAAGCTAATGCAGTCAACAGGACAAGCCGGAATACACAGCTCACAGCCAGTGCAGTCTTGCTCGAGGACGGTATGCATCGCCTTGTTGGTGCCGATGATGGCATCCACAGGACAGGCTTTGATGCACAAGGTGCAGCCAATGCACCACGCCTCCTCGATGATCGCCACCGTCAGTGGCCCCTCGTAACCGTTGTCCGCATTCAGCGCTTGCTCAGCGTGACCGGTTACTGCGGCCAACCGGGCCACCCCTTCTTGACCACCGGGCGGGCATTGGTTAATGGCGGCCTCGCCCTGATCAATTGCCTGCGCGTAAGCCATGCAGTCCGGATAGCCACAACGCGTGCATTGCGTTTGGGGCAATGCCTGATGAATAGCCATCACGCGTAGGGATATCGTTTGCATGGCTTGCTGACCCGATTACTTCGCGGCCTTTTTAGCGGCAACTTTGGTTGCTGTTGCCTTGGCTTTCACTGTTGCCTTGGGTTTTGCTGCGGCCTTGACCGTTGCCTTGACCTTGGGTGCACTGGCCTCTTTGGCTACCGCCGTCTGCCCGCCTTGTGCCGACAAAATAAACGCCTGCACTTCCGGGTACACCACTTTGCGCCAGCGGCTACCGGCAAAAATACCGAAATGGCCCGCGCCGGCAACCTCTAAGTGACGCTTGCTCTTCTTGGGTATGGCCGCGCACAGATCGTGAGCCGCTGCGGTCTGGCCCGAGCCAGAAATGTCATCCAACTCGCCCTCAATCGTTAGTAGGGCGCACTGGGTAATGTCCGCTGGGCGTACACGCTCAAGCTTGCCCGCTTCGTTGCGAACGTCCCAAGTGCCCTCAACCAAGCTGAAGTCTTGGAATACCACTTGAATGGTCTCTAGGTAGTAGTCCGCGTCCATGTCGAGTACCGCGTTGTACTCGTCATAAAAGCGGCGATGTGCCTCGGCACTGGCCTCATCACCCTTCATGAGTTGCTCAAAGTAATCGTAGTGACTTTGTGCATGGCGGTCGGGGTTCATGGCCACAAAGCCAGTGTGCTGCAAGAAGCCAGGATAAACACGGCGCCCGGCGCCTGCGAACGTTACGGGCACACGGTAAATTACATTGTTCTCAAACCATTCAATTGAATGTGTTGTGGCCAGCGTATTGACCGCAGTGGGGCTACGACGTGCATCAATGGGGCCGCCCATCATGACCATAGAGGTCGGTATTTTCTCGCCGCGTGACGCCATTAACGAGATGGCCGCCATCACCGGTACGGTAGGCTGACACACGCTCATCACATGGCAGTTACCGTATTCGGCCTGCAGGTCGCGAATGAACTCTTGCACATAGTTGACGTAGTCGTCTAAGTGGAAAGCGCCGTCCTCCTCAGGCACCAAGCGGGCATTGCGCCAATCGGTGATGTAGACCTTGTGACCCGTTAGCATGGTGCGCACGGTATCGCGCAGTAGCGTCGCGTAGTGGCCGGACAAGGGCGCCACAATCAGCACCACTGGCTGCTTGTGCATGTCTCGCAACACGGCCTCGCTATCGCTAAAGCGCTTGAAGCGCAGCAAGTCACAAAACGGCTTTGATTTCACAATGCGCTCTTGCACAGCCACTTCGGTGTCGCCAACCGTCACGGTACGGATGTCAAAATTTGGCTTTTCGTAGTCTTTACCCAAGCGGTACAACAATTCATAACCCGCCGCCATACGGTGCGCCATCGGCGAGTTACCCATGGGTGTGAGGGGATTGCTCAGGGCTCTCGCGGTGGCTTGTGCCAAATCTGCAAAGGGCTCCATCAGGGCGCGTTGCGTATCGTAAATTTGGTAAAGCATGGTGGAATTTCCTATTGAATTGCTGCACTGCAATATAACAGCCGATTGCCGTTTTGGCTAGGCCTCTCGTGATGCGAATAGGCGGCTATGTCTGTCTGTGATGCTTTAACGACAGAAACCCCGGTCGCCAACGATTCAAGGCCCCTAAATACCTGCGCACCCTAGCTGCGCACCGTCTTGACCACTCGCTTGCACCCTGCAGGTTTTAGAACCTAAAAAGCCCTCTCGCGAGGGCCTTCTAAAGGCTAGGNGCCTTAAACCACTGCCGCCACTGAGCGGCAAACATGGTCAATGTTTTTGCTGTTCATTGCGGCCACACACATGCGACCGGTATCGGTACCGTACACGCCAAACTCTGTGCGCAAGCGCACCATCTGGTCTTTGGTCAGCCCCGAGTAGCTAAACATGCCAATCTGCTGCGTNATAAATGACATATCTTGGGTCACACCTGCGGCCTTGAGGCCATCAACCAGTGTTTTACGCATGGTTTTGATGCGGTCGCGCATTTCAGCCAACTCCACTTCCCATTGGGCACGCAACTCCGGGGTGCCCAGCACCGTGGCAACCACCGAGCCGCCGTGAATAGGGGGGTTGGAGTAGTTGGTCCGTATGGTGATTTTGAGTTGGCTGAGCACCTTGGCCGCTTCGGCTTTGTCGGTACACAGCACGCTCAATGCGCCCACGCGCTCGCCGTACAGGCTAAAGCTCTTAGAAAACGATGTGGATACCAAGAAGGTAAGGCCGGCATCGACAAATTTTTGAATCACGGCGCCGTCTTCTTGGATACCAAAGCCAAAGCCTTGGTAAGCCATGTCTAAGAACGGCGTCAGCTGCTTTTCTTTCACGACAGCGACCACTTGGTCCCACTGTTCGGGGGTAATGTCGTAGCCCGTAGGGTTGTGACAGCAGGCGTGCAACACCACAACGGTGCCCGCCGCTGCGGCCTTTAAGCCAGCCAACATGCCTTCAAAGTTGATGCCACGCTTGTCGGCGTCGTAGTACGGGTAGGTGCCGACTTGAAAGCCGGCGGCCGTGAATAAGGCGCGGTGGTTTTCCCAGCTCGGGTCGCTAATCAAAACGGTGTCGCTGGTACCCAGGCGACGCAAGAAGTCAGCGCCCACTTTGAGTCCGCCGGTGCCACCGATGGCTTGAATCGTGGCCACACGATCTGACTGAACCGCCTCGCTGTTGGTGCCAAAGACCAAGCCCTTCACGGCACCGTCGTAGGCGGCAATGCCGTCAATTGGCAGGTAGCCACGCGCCTTGGGCGTGCCCATAATTTGCGCCTCCGCGGCNTGCACGCACTTGAGTAAGGGCAATTTCCCCGAGTCGTCGTAGTAAACACCCACGCCGAGATTGACCTTGTTGGGGTTGCTATCTGCGGAAAATTGCTCGATCAGACCCAAGATAGGGTCGCGGGGGGCCATTTCGATGGCGGAGAACAATGACATGAAACTACCTTGGAAGGGAAGAGAAGATGGGGGTGAAGTGTCAGGGACAAACCCNAGATTTTAACGCCTCCCGTGTGCTTGCCTCGGCTTTTGCGCAAAGACGGCATGTCATAAGCGCGTCACAATACACGGTTAATCCATAAACCAACACTTTCTTAAAAATGGCTCAGCGCCCGGACACCTCGCCCATCGAAAAAGTTATCGCCGCTTCCTCGCAGGCCACGCAAGCCGCGGCCGATGCGCAGCATGAGGCGGGTCGTTTTGTGCGCTTTCCCGATTCGCCATTTGAGCTTTTCGAACCCTTCCCGCCTGCGGGCGATCAACCTGCGGCCATCGAGCAGTTGGTTGACGGTATAGAGAACGGCGAGATGTTTCAAACCCTGCTCGGTGTCACCGGCTCGGGCAAGACCTACACCATGGCGCAGACCATNGCGCGAATGGGCAGACCCGCCATTGTGTACGCGCCTAACAAAACACTGGCGGCGCAGTTGTACGCCGAGTTTCGAGAGTTTTTTCCACACAATGCCGTGGAATACTTTGTCAGCTATTACGACTACTACCAGCCCGAGGCCTATGTGCCGCAGCGTGACTTGTTCATTGAGAAAGACTCGTCCATNAACGAGCACATTGAGCAGATGCGTTTGTCTTGTACCAAGAGCATTTTGGAGCGGCGCGACGTGGTGGTGGTGGCCACTGTCTCGGCGATCTACGGCATTGGCGATCCGCAGAGTTATCACAAGATGGTCATGCTTTTGCGTGCAGGTGACAAGCTAGACCAACGCGAGATCATCGGACAACTGGTGCGCATGCAATACCAGCGCAACGACGTTGACTTCTCCCGTGGCACCTTCCGCGTGCGCGGCGACACCATTGATATTTTCCCCGCCGAGCATTCGGAGCTCGCCGTGCGCCTAGAGTTGTTTGATGACGAGCTGGAAACCCTGCAGCTGTTTGATCCCTTGACCGGTCGCGTCAAACAGAAAATTGCCCGCTTCACCGTCTACCCCAGCAGCCACTACGTGACCCCGCGTGAGAAAGTGCTCACCGCTATCGAGGCCATCAAAGACGAGCTGCGCTCGCGCCTCGGTGAGCTCACCGGCATGAATAAGCTCGTGGAGGTACAGCGCCTTGAGCAGCGCACCCGGTTTGACCTGGAGATGTTGTCAGAAGTGGGGCACTGCAAAGGCATTGAGAACTACTCGCGCCACTTGAGCGGCGCTCAGCCAGGTGAGCCGCCGGCCACCCTCACCGACTACTTGCCACCCGATGCGCTCATGTTCTTAGATGAGAGCCACGTGCTGACGGGTCAATTTGGCGGCATGTACAACGGCGACCGTGCCCGCAAAACCACCTTGGTGGAATACGGCTTTCGTTTGCCCTCTGCGCTGGATAACCGNCCCTCAAGTTCGAGGAATTTCAGCAGCGCATGCGACAGACGGTCTTCGTTTCCGCCACCCCCGGCAATTTCGAGCGTGAACGATCGGGCCAGATTGTGGAACAGGTCGTACGCCCAACGGGGTTGGTCGATCCACACGTCGAGATTCGACCAGCAACGACNCAGGTCGATGATGTATTGCAAGAGATTCGCCTGCGAGTTGAGAAGAACGAACGCGTGCTCATCACCACGTTGACTAAGCGCATGGCTGAGCAGTTAACTGACTACTTAAGCGAGAACGGGGTCAAGGTGCGCTACCTGCACTCGGATGTTGACACCGTGGAGCGGGTGGAGATTTTGCGCGACCTGCGCTTGGGCGAGTTCGACGTGCTGGTGGGTATCAACCTGTTGCGCGAGGGTATTGACTTGCCCGAGGTGTCCTTGGTTGCCATTTTGGACGCTGACAAAGANGGTTTCTTACGCTCTGAGCGCTCACTCATACAGACGATTGGTCGCGCCGCGCGTAACGTGAACGGGCGCGCCATTTTGTACGCCGACAAGATGACCGACTCTATGTCGCGTGCGATTGCAGAAACCGATCGCCGCCGAGGCAAGCAAGAGGCCCACAACGAGGCCAACGGAATCACCCCTCGCACGGTGCTCAAACGGATTAAAGACCTGATTGATGGCGTCTACAGCGAAAAAGCAGGCCAAGAGGCCGAAAAGCTGGAGCGCGACAGCCAGCGTCAAGCCGAGCTGGATGCCATGAGCGAGAAAGACGTTGCGCGTGAAATCAAACGCCTAGAGAAGCTCATGATGACCCACGCCAAAGACCTTGAGTTTGAGAAGGCGGCCCATGTGCGTGACCAACTCGGACAATTACGTGCCCAAGCCTTTGGGGCCCAAACGCACGACAACATCATGGGGCTGTAAGCAAAGGGGTTGTTCGGGTGATTGTCGTTTAAGACTTATTTGGCGACAATTTGAGCTTNAAAAAGGCGGAAACACACCAAAAAGACGGATTTGTCCACAGCAAAAACCCCATGGTTTGTAATGTTGAGTAAAACGCTAGGACAATTTTGGTATACTTGACCAAATCAGTTGGGAAGCGCAAGCGCTCCAGCTGATCGCAGGCGCGGGGTATATCCCTCGCACCTGGTTCAACCCCCCAAAAGGAGTTTGTTATGCGTCTTACTACCAAAGGCCGATTTGCGGTTACCGCCATGATTGATTTGGCTCTGCGCCAAAATAACGGTCCTGTTACCTTGGCGGCCATTAGCCAGCGTCAGCAAATCTCACTGTCGTATTTAGAGCAACTGTTCGGCAAGTTACGTCGCCATAGCTTGGTTGAGTCCACGCGTGGGCCCGGCGGCGGCTACACACTGGCACGCAAGGCTGACACCATTACGGTTGCNGACATCATCGTCTCCGTTGATGAACCCATTGATGCCACACAGTGCAGCGGCAAAGAAAATTGCCTAGGCGAAGGCGCGCGTTGCATGACCCATGAGCTGTGGGCGTCCCTCAACGAACGCATGGTCGACTTCCTCGATTCTGTCAACCTTCAAAAGTTGGTGAACGAGCAAATAGCCAAGGGCGTTGAGATCGAAAGCACGCCCGTGATCAAGCGTGCCATCTCTGCCAACCCTACCCTGAAGCCTGTGCGCGTCACGGGGCCTAACTCCGTGTTTGCGCTGGCCGCCTCTATGGCAAAGAGCTGATGCAACTTGGGGGCAGAGGTGCCTTAAGCGCGCTATAGCCCCCTTGTATAGCCCCTTTGTGTCACCTCAGCCCGCATTGCATTTACATTAACCCCATTTAAACGGCACCCCAGTATGAGTACTCCCCATTTTCCGGTCTACATGGACTACAGCGCCACCAACCCTTGCGACCCACGGGTGGTCGACGCGATGGTGCCTTGGTTGTACGAGCACTTTGGCAACCCCGCGTCACGCAGCCATGCGTGGGGCTGGGAGGCGGAGGCTGCCGTTGAGAACGCCCGCGGGCAGATCGCGGCACTCATTAATGCAGACCCGCGCGAAATCGTTTGGACCAGCGGCGCGACCGAGTCCAACAACCTCGCCATCAAAGGCGCAGCACAGTTTTACAAAGGTAAGGGCAAGCACCTCATTACCGTTAAAACTGAGCATAAAGCCGTGCTCGACACCTGCCGTGAGTTGGAGCGTCAAGGCTTTGAGGTCACCTACATGGATGTGCAAGAGGATGGTCTTCTAAACCTAGACGCCTTCCGAGCCGCCATTCGGCCCGACACTATTTTGGCCAGCGTGATGTTTGTGAACAATGAAATTGGCGTGGTCCAAGACATTGCGTCCATCGGTGCGATTTGTCGCGAAAAGGGTGTGTTCTTCCACGTTGACGCCGCGCAGGCAACTGGGCGCGTGGATATTGACTTGAGCACGCTCCCCGTTGACCTCATGAGCCTGACCTCACACAAGACCTACGGCCCCAAGGGCATCGGTGCCTTGTACGTGCGTCGCAAGCCACGTATTCGTATTGAGGCGCAAATGCACGGCGGTGGTCACGAGCGCGGTATGCGCTCGGGCACGTTGCCAACCCATCAGTGCGTTGGTATGGGAGAGGCCTATCGCATTGCCAAGGAAGAAATGGCAGAAGAGAATCTGCGCATCAAGGCCTTGCAAGATCGTTTATTGGCTGGCTTGTCTCAGATCGAAGAAGTCTTCATCAACGGACACAAAGACCAGCGCGTGCCGCATAACCTGAACATGAGCTTCAATTATGTTGAGGGTGAGTCGTTGATTATGGGCATCAAGGGTATGGCCGTTTCCAGTGGTTCAGCTTGTACCTCTGCCAGCTTAGAGCCCAGCTACGTATTGCGAGCTTTAGGCCGTAGCGACGAGTTGGCCCACAGCAGTTTGCGCATGACCATTGGCCGCTGGACCACAGAGGCTGAAATTGACTACGCCATAGAAACCATTAAAGCGAACGTAGAAAAATTACGTGAGCTCTCACCGCTGTGGGAAATGTTTAAAGATGGCGTCGATCTATCCACTATCCAGTGGGCAGCACACTAATAAAACACGAATTCAACGAGGAAACGATATGGCTTATTCAGAAAAAGTAGTCGAGCATTACGAAAACCCCCGCAACGTCGGTAGCTTTGAAAAAGGCGACGATACCGTGGGTACCGGCATGGTCGGCGCGCCTGCTTGTGGCGACGTGATGAAGCTCCAAATCAAGGTCAACCCAGAGACGGGCATCATTGAAGATGCGCGCTTTAAGACCTACGGTTGTGGCTCGGCCATTGCCTCTAGCTCACTCGTAACCGAGTGGGTCAAAGGCAAGACCCTTGACCAAGCCGCTGCGCTAAAGAACAGTGAAATTGCTGAAGAGTTGGCCCTGCCACCTGTCAAGATTCACTGCTCTATCTTGGCCGAAGACGCTATCAAGGCAGCCGTTGACGACTACAAAAAGAAGCACGTCAGCGCGTAACCCTCACCGAAAGTACCCCATGGCCGTCACGATGACAGAAGCCGCTGCAAAGCACGTAACACGCTACCTCGGACGCCGAGGCAAAGGTGTTGGCGTGCGTTTGGGCGTCAAAACCACGGGCTGCTCTGGCCTTGGCCTACACCCTAGAGTACGCCGACGATGTAGCGCCCGAAGATGTTGAGTTTGAGGATCAAGGCATTAAGATTTTGATTGATCCCAAAAGCTTGGCCTATCTGGAGGGAACCCAGCTCGACTTCGTTCGTGAGGGGCTAAACGAGGGGTTTAAATTCAGCAACCCCAACGAGCGTGACCGCTGCGGTTGCGGCGAGTCGTTCCGGATCTGATGACCGCTGAAGCGCCCATATCACTGCAGGCCAATGACTTTCAGCTGTTCGATATTCCCGAACAATTCAAAGTAGATAGCGCCCTCATCAGTCAACGCTGGAAGGCGTTGCAAGCGCAAACCCATCCCGATAATTTTGTCGCCGCCGATGCCGCCACCAAGCGGCTTGCTATGCAGTGGTCTGTGCGCGTTAATGAGGCCTATCAGCGCCTGCGCCTGCCTATTAGCCGCGGCGCCTATCTGAGTGAACTGCGCGGCGCCCCTATCAACGCGGAAGACAACACCGCAATGCCCGCTGCGTTTCTCATGCAACAAATGGCATGGCGTGAAGCCTTAGATGATGCGCAAGGCGACCTCTCTGAGCTCGAGGACTTGGCCGATCAAACCCGTACCCTGAAGGGGGAGTGGCTCTCCATTGCCGAGCAAGCTTTTGACCGCGATGGCGATACCGCAGTGGCGGTGGGGGCTATTCGCGCCCTCATGTTTATTGAGCGTTTTTCTAAAGACGTTAACCAACAAATTGACGCGCTCACTGACGCTACCAACCCTTAAACACCCGAACCCATGGCTCTCTTACAAATTTCCGAACCGGGTCAATCCCCAGACCCGCACCAGCGCCGCATTGCCGTGGGCATTGACTTAGGTACCACCCACTCCTTGGTGGCTAGCGTGCGCAACGGTGTTGCCGAATGTTTACCCGATACGTCGGGTCGCGTGCTGTTACCCAGCGTGGTGCGCTACACAGGTGAGGGCAGTGGCAGGACGATTGGTTACGACGCTTTGAGTGGCGAGGCTGCCGACCCCGCCAACACCATCGCCTCTGTCAAGCGCCTCATGGGACGTGTGCGCGCTGACGTGCACAACGTGGACAACCTGCCTTACCGCGTCGTAGACACCGCGGGCATGGCCAGCGTAGATACCCGTGCGGGAGAGAAGTCGCCCGTAGAAATTAGCGCTGAAATACTCGCCACCTTGCGTTTCCGTGCGGAAGACAGCTTTGACGACGACCTCTTTGGTGCCGTCATTACCGTACCCGCCTATTTCGATGACGCCCAGCGTCAAGCAACCAAAGACGCCGCGCAACTCGCCGGTATCAACGTCTTACGCCTGATTAACGAGCCGACTGCCGCGGCCATTGCCTATGGCTTAGATCAACACAGCGAAGGGTTGTTTGCTGTGTATGACTTGGGTGGTGGCACCTTTGATATTTCCATTTTGCGTTTAACTGAAGGCGTGTTTGAGGTGCTTGCCACTGGCGGCGATTCGGCATTGGGTGGCGACGACTACGACCGTGCGCTGGCCCATCTCGCCCTCACTCAAGGTCTAGGCGCACAAGCGCCTACGCCCGAGGCGCTCTCCGCAGAAGACAAAGCCAGCCTCTATGCCGCCGCGCGGCGGTGCAAGGAAGCTCTGTCTGGCGACGCCGTGCAGAGTGCGACGTTGGCTTGCCCACTTGAGGTGGGCGACCTCCATATTGAGATCACCCGTGAGGCCTTTGCTGCGGCGACCAGTGCGCTCACGCAACGTACTGTGCAGGCAGTTCGCCGTGCGCTGCGCGACGCGGAGTTAGAAAACGATGGTATCGAAGGGGTTGTCATGGTCGGCGGCTCCACCCGCATGCCTGTCGTGCGTGACGCGGTGGCCAAGCTCTTTGGCAAAGCGCCACTGACCAACCTCAATCCTGACGAGGTCGTGGCGTTGGGCGCAGCCATTCAGGCCAATCAATTAGCAGGCAACCACAGTGGCGATGCCCTGCTGTTGCTTGACGTGATTCCGCTGTCTTTGGGCATTGAGACCATGGGCGGCTTGGTCGAGCGCATTGTCCCGCGCAACAGCACCATTCCGACGGCGCGCGCTCAAGACTTCACCACGTTTAAAGATGGCCAAACCGCCTTGGCCTTGCATGTGGTGCAGGGCGAGCGTGATTTGGTTGCCGACTGCCGCAGCCTGGCCCGCTTCGAGTTGCGTGGTATCCCGCCAATGGCGGCGGGTGTCGCTCGTATTCGTGTGAGCTTTACGGTTGATGCCGATGGGATGTTGCAAGTGGATGCGGTAGAGACAGGCTCTGGCGTAAAAGCCCACATTGACGTCAAGCCCAGCTACGGCCTGTCCGATGACCAAATTGCCGATATGCTGCGTGACAGCTACGCCACCGCCGAGCAAGACATACAGGCCCGCGCGGTCGTCGAAGCACGTGTGGACGCACAGCGCATGGTCTTGGCAACTCAAAGCGCGCTCGACGCCGATGGTGACCTGTTAAGCTCGGCTGACCGCGCGCATATTGACGCGCTTATGGTGCAACTAAAGGGCGTTGAGCACAGCAACGACGCCGCCTACATCGAAGCGCAAACCAAAGCCCTTGCTGATGCGACCGAGCCCTTTGCAGCCGCCCGAATGAATCGGGGCATTACCCAAGCACTTGCTGGAAAAAATCTCAACGCGGTCTGATGGGGCCGCAACCCCCACCCACTTAACTATTATTTGTATTCGTATGCCCATCATTAAAATCCTACCGCACTCAGAGTATTGCCCCGACGGCATCAGCATTAACGCATCCGCCGGCACCTCGATTTGTGAGGCCATGCTGGATAACCACATCAATATTGAGCACGCCTGTGAAATGAGCTGTGCTTGCACCACCTGTCACGTGTTGGTACGTGAAGGAGGCGCTAGTCTTGATGAGCCAGAGGAGGGCGAAGAAGACATGTTGGACCGCGCGTGGGGTCTAGAGCCGCAATCGCGCCTGAGTTGCCAGGTGATCTTGGGTCAAGCTGACTTGGTGGTAGAGATCCCCAAGTACTCCATCAATCACGCCAAAGAAAACCATTAAATTGCCAGGCGATCTAGACTGACACCCATGCGCCAAATTGTTTTAGACACTGAAACCACCGGGCTATCTGCAGCAGATGGTGATCGAATCATAGAGATCGGCTGTGTGGAGCTCGATCAGCGCAAGCCCACAGGCCGCAACCTGCACCTCTACGTCAACCCTGAGCGCGACAGCCACGAGGATGCTCTCAAGGTGCACGGCATTAGCAATGATTTTTTGCAAGACAAGCCCAAGTTTGCGGCCATTGCGCAAGAGTTAGCCGACTACCTTCGTGGCGCCGAGCTCATCATTCACAACGCCCCCTTTGACGTTGGCTTCTTAAACAAGGAGTTTGAGCGCCTGGGCATGCCGCCCGTCAAGCAATTGGTGGGCAACGTCATTGACAGCTTGGCGATGGCCAAAGACCTGTTCCCAGGCAAGCGTAACAGCCTAGATGCGCTGTGTGATCGACTAGAAGTCGACAACTCAGGACGCACCCTGCACGGCGCCTTGCTAGACGCCGAGTTGTTGGCCGACGTTTACGTCAACATGACCCGAGGCCAAGACGCCTTGCTGATAGAAGTGGGCGACAGCCCCAGCGGCGAGGCGGGGCAGACCCTGCGCATAGACCTCAGCAGCTTTGACTTACCCGTACTCAAAGCCAACGACAGCGAACTGGCTGCCCATGACCGCGTGCTGGGTGAACTCAATAAGGCCTGCGAACAAGGCAGTGTGTGGGAGCGCACGCAATCACAAAAAACGGACCAAACCCAAGCTATAATAGAAGGCTAGTTGGGTGGTTAGCTCAGTGGTAGAGCACTGCCTTCACACGGCAGGGGTCACAGGTTCGAACCCTGTACCACCCACCAGTAATTTGTTAAGTAAATCAAGCACTTAGGAGCGATCTTAGGTGCTTTTTTTACGTCCAAAAGTAGTATAAACACCCCATACTACTATTCATATGTTTGCGCGCTGGTTTTGTTAGGTTTTGCTAACGTTAAATCAACGGTCCGCAATATGTTGCCTCCGCAGCTTTCTACGCGTCGAGGCAGTAGGAAATGGGGGATTACCCAATAGTCCTGTAGTCCTGTAGTACCGCAGTACCGCGGTGCAAAATTGAACTTTGCCGTGTGATTAAATTGCGCCAATAACTGGTTCTTGAAGCCGGTCCCATAGGCCTTGACGGGTTTAGGTATGGCAGTGGTCACGCGAAGCATACGGCTGATGGTTGTCACCGCTCATCCCGATGACTCCGAAATTTTTATGTGGGGGAGTTTGTGCGCTTGGCAGCATGCGGGGGCGACGATTTGCCTTGTCGTTGCTACTTCGGGTGAAGCAGGCATCCGGCCCGGACAGGCTGTGCCAGATTTGGCCGCGCGTCGCGAGGGCGAGGCGACTGCTGCGGCAGTGGCTTTGGGTATCGCGCCTGACTTTTTACGTTTGTCCGACGGTGGCTTAGCTGGAGTCCGTCAGTCGCAGCTGGCCCAAGCGTTGACCGATCGGATCAACGTATTTAAGCCTGATGTGGTGTTGACCCACGCGCCCATCGATTACCACGCCGACCNTCGCGCTTTGGCAGATGCCGTGCAGCGTGCGGCGTCGTTTAGGCTGCCGGTTTTGTACGCTGATCCTTTGGGTGGCGTCGGGTTTGAGCCTACGATTTACATTGATGTCACGCCGTATCGTGATGCGAAGGCAGCTGCGATTCGGTGTCACGCGTCGCAAGACCCGGAGCGCTTTGTGCGTAGGGCGGATTTGCAAAACCAATGGCGTGCCTTTCAGTGCAATGGCCAGCTCGAGGACCGAGCTGAGGCATTTAGGTTTGAGCCCAGGTATCCATTCACGGATATACGCTGCTTGTTGCCTGCTGCCCCTGCTATCAAACGGCTGTAGCAATCCGGGGGTAAACCCCAGTTCCTCAACAGTAGGATGTTCCACATAATCCAAAAACGTTTTCGCAAAAACGTTTTTGGATTATGTTCGATATCATCTAATCAGCAAGGAGACAAGGTAATGCGCTTTCAATTTGTGAAACGACACTTGGCAGTTTTGGCCGTTGCATCAGCGGGTATTTCCCCAGCTTTGAGTCAAGCCCAGTCGGTCTTAATTTGGTCCACACAGGCCTCACCCGCCAAAGAGCAGCAGGCTGTTCGAGACGATGTGTTGAAGGGCGCGCCTGGCGCCGTAGAGTTTCTCTCTAACCAAGAGGGCCCATTTCTCACCCGCTTGAACGCAGAAATTCAAGCAGGTAAGGGTTCTATTGGCTTGGTCGGTGCGTTGCATGGTCAATTGACTAGCAATGCTTCTGACTATGTTGACATCGGCAATGCAGCAGCCGGTAGCAATCTGAGTCCCGCCTTTATGAAGCTGGGCAAGATGGGTACATCAGAGCAAAAGTACCTGCCGTGGATGCAAGCCACCTACATCATGGCTGCCAACAAAAAAGCACTGGCTTATCTGCCAGCAGGTGCCGACATCAATAAATTGACCTACGACCAGTTGGTTGCTTGGGCCAAGAACATGGCCGAAAAAACAGGTAGCCCCAAGTTTGGTTTTCCTGCAGGTCCCAAGGGTTTGAAGCACCGGTTCTTCCAAGGTTACCTGTACCCGTCCTACGCCAACTCTAGCGTGACCGAGTTCCGCTCAGCGGGTGCGGTGAAGGGGTGGGAAATGATGAAGGATCTGTGGAAGTACACCAACCCAGCCTCAACCAACTACAACTTTATGCAAGAGCCTTTGCTGGCCGAGCAGGTTTGGGTTGCTTTTGACCACACTGCGCGGTTGGCCGATGCCTTTAATGGCAAGCCAAATGACTTTGTGGCATTCCCTGCACCAGCGGGCCCCACTGGCCGAGGTTTTATGCCTGTGCTAGCGGGCTTGGCTATTCCAAAAACCGCACCAGATCGCGCTGCTGCAGAAAAAGTGGTGGCGCACCTGCTGAAGCCTGAAGTGCAGTTGGCCATGTTGAAAGCCACCAATTTCTTCCCCACGGCTGAAGTTGCGATTCCTAGCGATTTCCCACCAGCTGTTGGTATTTCTGCAGCAGCAGTGAAGGCGCAGGCGAATTCCGCAGACGCCAACCCTGGTATGTTGCCAGCGGGCTTGGGTAACTTAGGCGGCAAATTCAACCAGGTGTACGTGGACACGTTTGAGCGCATCGTGTTGGCCGGTCAGCCGGTTAATGCAGTTCTAGATGAGCAGGCCGCTGCGCTGCGTGCCATCATGACTGAGGCCAATGCACCCTGCTGGGAGCCCGACAAAATATCTGCCGGCGCATGTCCCGTTAAATAAATCGGTTTAACGCGGTTATTTAGCAGCACCACACGCGTGGCGTGTGGTGCCTGCTGGCCACTTTTATGACAAATAAATCCCTTCCTTACTGGCTTATTGCACCGTCGGCAATATTCACGGTGGCGCTGTTCCTGTACCCCCTCAGCTTGGTCGCACTTGATGCGTTTACATCCAAGAGTGGCGGGTATTCGCTTGAAAACTTCCAGGTCATGGTGAGCCACTGGAAGTTTGGGACGGCTCTCAGAAACACCCTGTTACTGACTGCAGTTGTAGTCCCTCTGCAAATGGTGGTTGCGTTGTCGTTGGCGCAGTTACTCACCCGTGTGAAGTCGGGGCGTGACACTTTGTTGTATGTGTGGACGATCCCGCTGGGTATTTCTGACTTGGCTGCGGGCATTATTTGGCTCGGTATTTTTGAGCAAACAGGCTTTTTAAACAGTGCGTTGATCACGATGGGTGTTGTCGACACACCTGTATCTATTTTGGGTTTTAACGATACGTTTGCAACGCTAGTGGCAATTGTGATGGCAGAGATCTGGCGCTCAACTGCGATTGTGTTGGTTATTTTGGTGTCTGGTATCGGCCTTATTCCCAAGGAATACTCGGAAGCGGCAGAGGTCTTTGGCGCTGGTGCTTGGGCCAAGTTCACCCGCGTGACCTTGCCGTTGCTACGCCCCAGTTTGCAAACGGCTTTGATCTTGCGGTCTATCCTCGCACTAGAGGTTTTTGCAGTCGTGGCCGCATTGTCAGGCACCAAGTTCCCTGTCTTAATGGGTGAGACCTACAACTGGCAATTTGCCCTGCAGGATGGCCCTGTTGCTGCAGCGTTTGCTTTGGTGATTCTTGCATTGTCGATTGGTGTAACGCTGGTTTACTTGCGCTGGTTGCGTGTGCCGAAGGGGGCAGGCTTATGAGCACCAAAGCTGTCTCAACGGAGGTTGCACAAAAGCGCCTACGCCGGGTGCTCATCGTGGGCGCTGCAATTGCAACCGTGTGGGTACTGCTCCCCATTTATTTGTTGNTCGTCAACGCTTGGTCATCGCAAGATGTTGTGAATGCATTTCCCAAGTCGTTCCTACCTGAAATGAACCACGAGAGCCTGTCGTTTTTGTTGGGCTTTGATGGGGTTTTGAGTTCGCTGGTGAACTCGCTGATAGTGGCGATGATCACCATGGTTTTTAGTATTGGGCTGGGCGCACCCGCTGGTTATGCCTTGGCGCGATATGACTTTCGGGGCAAGGGCACATTTCGGCTGCTGATTTTGCTCACCCGCGCTTTTCCGTTGCCGCTGTTAGCACTGCCATTGACAGTGCTGTACATCCAGCTCGGTGTTGACGACACCTTGGTTGGGCTTGCGTTGGTGCACACCATGCTGGCATTGCCGTTCGCGGTGCTGATTACCTTTTCTTTATTTAGTGGCGTCCCTACAGAGCTCGAAGAGGCCGCATGGGTGTTTGGCTGCACCAAGGTCGAAGCGTTTCGGCGCGTGGTGTTGCCGATTGCGTTGCCTGGCTTGGCGGCGTCCGCAATCTTCGCATTTGTGATTTCTTGGAATGAGGTGTTTGCCAGCTCGGTATTGATGATCCAGAACCGTACGCTCACCGCTTTCTTGTTACAAAACCTCGATGTATCACCCATGCACATGAAGTTTGCCGGCGGTGCTTTGTTGGTGCTGCCTGCAGCTACTTTTATGTTTTTAATCCGCAAGCATCTTTTTGCGATGTGGGGCATTTCTAACCGTTAACTTATGGCAAATATTGCAATTCAAAACATCACCAAAGCCTTTGGAAGCTATGACGCCCTGAAGGGCGTAGGTTTAGCGGTAACCGATCAGGAGTTCTTGGTGTTACTGGGTGCGTCGGGGTGCGGCAAATCTACGCTGTTGCGCATCATCGCGGGTTTAGAGTCTGCCGATTTGGGTGAAGTGCATGTTGGCGGTGAGCGCATAGACCAGTTGCAAGCCAAAGACCGTCGGTTGGCTATGGTGTTTCAAAACTATGCGGTATTTCCTCACCTCACAGTGTTCGAGAACATCGCCTTTGGGTTGCGTATGCACAAGCAGCCACAAGCGACGGTCGCGGCAAAGGTTGAACAGGTTGCGCGCATGGTGCATTTGGAAGCGTTGCTCGATCGGTACTCAGGTCAGCTATCCGGTGGACAGCGTCAGCGTGTGGCTTTGGCTAGGGCGCTTGCGGTTGAGCCTCGGGTGATGTTGATGGATGAGCCGTTGTCCAACTTAGACGCTTTGCTTCGCCTTGAGATGCGTGCCGAGTTGAAGTCGATTTTGGCGGCTAGTAAAACGACCACGATTTACGTGACCCATGACCAAGTTGAAGCAATGAGTTTGGCAGACCGCATTGCTGTGATGCACCACGGGGTGATCGTGCAGTGCGATACACCGTTGGAAATTTACCGAAATCCTGTCAATACCTTTGTTGCAGGATTTATTGGTAACCCACCCATGAACTTTATCGCAGCGCAGGCCGTCCAAGACGGCGTTTTTGAAGCGCGTGGCTTGCGATTGCAAGGGCCTAAGGGGTGCAGTGAGCTGCTGTTGGGTATTCGACCCGAGGACATGCAACTCAGCGATGCAGGCTTTGCATGCCAAGCTGGTTTGATCGAGCCGTTGGGGCCTAATGTATTGGTGACCGACGTGCAGGGTGGGGAAGTTTTTCGGGCTGCGTTGCCCAGTACAGCAACGGTATCAAAAGGGCATTCACTTTTTCTACAACCTGACCTTGAACGCGTGCGATGGTTTACGCGCGATGGACAATCTGTGAAGTCAACATCATGAGTACAAACACACTATCCAGCACAGCAGATATGTTGAGCGAGGCTGAACGCATTTTGCGCCTCAATGACAAGGGCGGGTATACGGTACCAACACACGGTTTGTATCCGTTTCAATGGAACTGGGACTCATGCCTCACCGCTTTGGGGCAGGCGTCTTTCGACGAGTCGCGCGCGTGGTTAGAAATAGAGACTTTGGTCGCTCACCAATGGGAAGATGGCATGGTGCCGCACATCGTTTTTCATGTCGAAAACGATGGCTATTTCCCTGGCCCAGCGGTATGGGGAACTGGGCGACGTACGCCCACCTCCGGTATCACGCAGCCTTCTGTCATGGGCTTGGTAATAGAACAGCTATGGCGTCGCGGATCAAAAACGGAAGCCCTTAAGTCACGTTGCCGCGAGTTGGTGTTTGCTGCTAACCGTTGGCATGCTTGGTTTTACACCTGTCGTGATCCCCGCGACACGGGGTTGGTCGCGCTGTTGCACCCCTGGGAATCTGGCCGCGATAACTCATGTGATTGGGATGTTGCGCTAGCAGCGGTGCAAGCGGATAACGTCACCCCGTACACCCGCCGCGATACGCAGCATGTCGACGCCAGCCAACGCCCCACCAAGTTTGAATACGATCGTTACATTGCGTTGGTTGAGTTGTTCAGAGCGTGTAACTGGGACAACACCAAGCTGCACGATGCATCGCCATTCCAAGTGGTGGATCCGGGCTTTAACGCCATTTTGATCCATTCGGACCAAGCCCTTGCGCGGCTCGCGGCAGACATCGGTGAGACCGCTATCAGTGAAATGGCAGAGGCGCGCGCTAGCCGCGCTTTACAGGCCATGGACACCTTGTGGAGTGCCGATAACGGGCAGTACGTAGCCTACGACCGCATTAAGCAACAACCAGTCGACAGCGCAAGTATTGGTGGTTTGTTGCCGGTATTGGTGTTGCCTGCAGGACACCCGAACCAAGCGCACATTTGCAAGAGTATTGGACGAATTTTGGATCTTGCGCCCTATGGCGTTGCCAGTCATGACCCCGAAGATGCGCGCTTTGACAGCAAACGCTACTGGCGCGGCCCGTCGTGGCTTGTTGTGAACTACCTGCTAATTAAAGGGTTGCTACAGAATGAACAACCCGCGCTCGCGGAGCGTATTCGTCAGGCCAGCTTGCGCTCGATAGCCAAAAGCGGCTGCGCTGAATACTACGACCCCCACACCGCTGAACCCTTGGGCGGCAAAACCTTTACGTGGACCGCCGCGATGGTCATTGAATTTTTGCGTGCCGCCCGCTGATAATGTCGCATGTCTATTCAACAGCTCGCAAAAGACTTGGGTCTTTCAATATCGACAGTTTCGCGGGCCCTAAACGGTTACTCAGACGTTTCTGAAGCGACACGTGAGCGTGTCGCTGCCCGTGCTGCGGCTCTGAACTACACGCCGCACCCAGGGGCTCGCAGTCTAAAGTCTGGTAAGTCGTATGCCGTTGGCGTGATTCTTCCGGCCAACGAAGTAACAGGGGGCTTTATGGACCCCATGTACTCCAGCCTTTTGGGTGGTGTGAGTCGTGGGCTTAAAGCTGGAGGCTACAATCTGGTTGTGAGTACCAATGGCGGGGTCTCGGTGCCAGCAGAGCTGGAACTGTACGATCAGTTTTTGCGCGCCAAGTGGTTTGATGGGTACATCGTTGTGCGAACACGTATTCAAGACCCGCGGATCACGACATTGATGAAGCACCAGGTACCTTTCGTGACCTACGGTCGTACCGAAACTGAAGGCAACGGGTATTGGGTGGATACCGACAACGAGCAGGCGTTTTTTTTAGCGACACAACGCCAGATTGCGTTTGGTCACCGTAACATTGCGCTGCTCAATGGCCCCGCAGAGTTCATGTTCGCTGCCCTACGCGAGAAGGGCTATACGCGCGCCATGAATAGCGCCGGCTTAAGGCCAGCGCCCCATCAAGTGCTGCACGGGAGCTTGACAGAAAAAGCCGGTTACGACCTGACGGAAAAGCTGATTGTTTCAGACAAACCACCGACAGCGTTGTTGTGTGCTACGGATGCAATGGCAATCGGCGCAATTGCCGCTTGTCGCAACCACGGCTTGTTGGTTGGGCAGCAGATATCAGTGGTGGGCTACGGCAACAGCGACGCCGGCCAATTTTGCGTGCCTCAACTCACCACCATCGCGCATGACTTACAAAACAACGGTCTGCATTTGGCTGAGTTGTTACTCACGAGGTTGCGGGGCGAAACACCAGAACGCTCGCACTTTTTAGAGACAGTACAAGTGATCGATCGGTCCTCGGATGGGCCTCGAACCTGAGGTAATCGCCAAATACACCAACCGTGCGCGGTGGTAGAGACGCTTTGCAACCAACCAAGGACACAATCGTTTGCTTACTGCGCGTTCGGGAAGAACAGTTGTTCGCCACCAATAGCGTAGCTCGCAATGGCCGATTGGCCGGCTGGGCTTAACACCCAATTCACAAACTGCTGGCCCAGCGCGGTTTTACCGTGTGGGTGTTTGGCCGCGCTGACCAACATGATGCCGTATTGGTTAAANAAGCGCTTGTCGCCCTCTAGCAGCACGCCTAAATCACCACGGTTTTTAAAGTTGAGCCAGGTGGCGCGGTCAGTCAGCGCATAGGCGTTGCTGGCAGAGGCCATGTTTAATGCGGGGCCCATGCCACAGCCGCACTCTTTGTAGCCGGCGCCTTTGCTGGCATTGTCGCCCAATAGCTTCCAGTAGCGCAGCTCGGCACTGCTATTTGAAGTGGCAGCTAATCAAGGGGCCGCACAAGCGCAGTTTAATCTTGGCTGGGCCTATCACTATGGCCTTGGGGTTGACCGTAATTGGGAGCTTGCATTGAAGTGGTATTCGGCTGCCGCAGAACAGGTCAATCCCGGTGGTATCCGAGGTGTTGGTGAAATGTACGAGCTGGGCGTGGCTGGGCTTAAACAAGACTTCGTCCAGGCTGCCAAACTATACGAGCGGGCTGCTGAGCTGGGAGATCTTGTCGCTCAATTTAACCTTGGAGTGTTTTATGAGCATGGACAAGGCGTCCCTGTTAATCGTCGACTCGCGGAGACCTACCTCGAACGCTCAGCGACTCAAGGCCACGATTCTGCGCAACTGAATTTAGGCCTGCTGTATCAATCTGGCGTTGAAGGTGTTCCGGACTACAAGAAAGCGATTTATTGGCTACAGATGGCCGCAGAATCAGGTAACCCAAAAGCTCATGGGGCGATCGGCTCGATGTATGTGAGTGGTCATGGAGTAAAACAAGACATACCCTTGCCAGACACTGGTTCCAAGCGATACACAGCAANCCATTCACTCCCTTGCANATCCGTCATCGCAACTGGTTGGTTGATGGCTGCGCCATCGGACTCAGGTGCAAGAAATGTTACGGACGTGGGTCTGTAGACTACCGGGTAACTGCTTTTCACCATCTGTAAAAACTTCTCTGGCGTATCAAACATCGCTTTAATGTTTGGCGCTGCGTAAGAAAACGCAAGTGACGCGTCGTCAGCAGCAAAAGCATCGAGTTGCGCCTGAATAACCATAGCGATAGCGATAGCGATAGCGTTTGTTTTGGAAATAACGGGACTACTGGCATGCACCACGTTGGGTACTCCGTTCTTTTGCACGTGCGTCAAGGGCTGAGCCGTAGCAGTAGCTACCCCGCTTAAAAAGCAACACAGCAGAACAGAAGAAAATATTTTTGACACAATAAACCTCTCGCTGAAACTGGGAAGACGATACACCCAACGCCCATGCAGCAGTGACATCGTACAAGCGACCTAACCACTGCAAAGGTTATTACCGTGCGCTTTTCTTACCCAAAGTGGCATTCCCCCAGATCTTTAAGCACTCTTCAGATTGAAGTTTGACGCTGGAAATATCCATACACTTCGACTGCGGTCATCATCACGGGC
>JGI26086J50260_1000370_pt1 | contig 29327 bp, 20 predicted proteins | sample SaaInl3SG_22_DNA_FD_50260 | JGI IMG/M metagenome (IMG submission 50260)
AAAATTTGGAAAATGGGAACAAATAAAAAAATTTGAGTTAACCGCAGAAGAATGGACAATTGAAGATGATTTAATTACACCTACAATGAAAATGAAAAGAAAAAAAATTAAAGAAAAATATAAAAATCTTTATCAAAAAATTTATAATTCGTAATTAATTAAGCACAAAAATATTTTTTTTAAATACGGGATATTTCACTAATTTTACGAAGTTCAAACATTTACTATATGCCAACAGAAATCACCAGGTTATTTGATTTTCCTTATTTTCAATTAGAAAAGTTTAATCTAAAAAATGCTTTAAATACAAAATACAACGGAAAGTGGGAATCACTTTCAAGCGAAGAATATGTAAACAAATCAAATCAACTTAGTAGAGGACTATTACAACTAGGGATAACGCCAAATGAAAAGATTGCTATTATATCTACAACAAATAGAACTGAATGGAATATTTGTGACATAGGTACTTTACAATTAGGTGCACAAACAGTCCCAATTTACCCTACCATTTCTAAAGAAGATTACGAGTATGTATTAAATCATTCTGAAGCTACTTATTGCTTTGTTTCTGATGTTTCTATATTAGAAAAGCTAAATCAAATAAAAGACAAAACAAAACTAAAAGGCGTTTATACATTTGATGAAGTTGAAGGCGAAAAAAATTGGAAAGAAGTTTTAGCGCTTGGGGCAAAAGAGGACAACCAACCTGAAGTGGAAGCGAGAAAAAAAGCAGTTACACCAAGTGATTTAGCTACACTTATCTATACTTCCGGAACTACAGGTAAACCCAAAGGAGTAATGCTAACTCATAAAAATATAGTTTCTAATGTATTAACAAGTGAAAAAAGAGTACCTCTAGAAAAAGGAAACGATAAAGCATTGAGTTTTTTACCTGTTTGTCATGTTTTTGAACGTATGATTTTGTATTTATACCAACTATGTGGAACAGAAATTTATTTTGCAGAAAGTCTAGAGAAATTAACAGAAAATGCTCAAGACATAAAGCCTAATGTAATGACAGCTGTACCAAGGTTATATGAAAAAATTTATGACAAAATTATCCTTAAAGGAGAGGATTTGTCTGGCGTTAAAAAAGCATTATTTTTCTGGGCAGTAGAATTAGGTTTAAAATATGAACCTTATGGAGCTAATGGTTGGTGGTATGAAAAAAAATTAGGGATAGCTAGAAAATTAATCTTTTCTAAATGGCAAGCCGCTTTAGGGGGTGAGTTAAAATTAATGGTTTCTGGAAGTGCTGCTTTACAACCAAGATTAACAAGAATATTTGCGGCTGCAGAAATGCCTATTATGGAAGGTTATGGTTTAACAGAAACATCTCCCGTTGTTACTGTGAACTGTATTGATGAAAATGGAAAAAAAGGTTTTAAAATTGGTTCTGTAGGTAGAGTAATCGATGATGTTGAATTAAAAATAGCAAAAAACGGAGAAATTCTTGTTAAAGGACCCAATATCATGCAAGGGTATTATAAACAACCAGAAAAAACAGCAGAAGTTTTAAAAGATGGTTATTTCCATACTGGAGATAAAGGGGAATTAGACAGTGAAGGTTATCTGAAAATTACAGGAAGAACAAAAGAAATGTTTAAAACCTCTGGAGGTAAATACGTTATACCGCCATTATTAGAGGGAGAGTTAAAAGAATCTATGCTTATAGAACAGGTAATGGTTGTTGGTGAAAATGAAAAAATGCCTGCAGCTATCATTCAGCCAAATTTTGAATACCTAGGTGATTGGGCTAAACATAAAGGAATAAAGTTTACCTCTAATGAAGAGTTAATACGTAACGAAAAAGTTATTGACAAATATCAAAGAACAATTCATAAATGTAATGGTAATTTTGGTAAGTGGGAACAAATAAAAAGATTTGAGCTAACTGCAGACGAGTGGTCCATAGATGGAGGCCATTTAACACCAACCATGAAAATGAAAAGAGAGGTAATTTTAGAAATTTATAAAGATTTGTACGATAAAATCTATAAAGAATAAAAATAAAAAAACCTTAGTTTGTTTAAAACTAAGGTTTTTTTTTACTTTAAAGAATACTAACAAAAATAAATTCTAATCAAAAATATCATTTAAAACACTAGCTAATCGAATACCACCTTTTTGCAGTTGTTGTCTTACAATTCCAAAATGATCGTAAGAATATCTGTATCTTAAGTTTTCACCAGTTTTTACAGAACTATAAAGTTTCTCAGTAAGTTGGTGTACTTCATTTACCCAATCTATAACAGATCCTTTAGCAATATATTTAATCTGCTTTTTAGAAAGCAATTCTACATTATTTGCTAAATCGGTATAACTCATATTATAGTCGTCTATCATTTTACTATCCCAAACACTATGTAAATTGGTTCCCTTACCAAACCAACGAACCTGTATATCATTGCCCCCTTTATCTTCTTTTCTTCCTATATGCATCGGTTGATGTAAATCTCCAATAAAATGAACAAGCAATTTTAAATGAAAGTTTTTATCAGACATAGTACTAGTTTTATCTTTTAAAACTGAAATACATTTTTGTATACCTGTAACTAAATCTCCCTTTGGGTTTTTAGTGGAAGTTTCATACGTTTCTTCTAACCCCATATTTACATAATGCCAAGGCGAATATTTTCGGTATAAGATTCTGATTTAATTTCGTCTGCAAAAGTTGAGACGAATGCCAAGCTTTGTCCTTTTAAAATTTTATCAATATTCCTTTTAGCTTTTTTAGTTAGATATTTTTCGGCAATTTGTCCTGTTACTCTATGTCCGTTTTTACCCCAAAAAAAAGTTTCATTAATAGAAGTGGAAGAAGTAAAAAACAATAAAGATAGCAGTAGTATTTTTAGTTGCATATTTTTTAAATTAATTAAGTTTTAGACAAAAATAGAAAATAACTCTGTTTAAAATTGTTAAATATTAAAATTTATACTTATATTTATGATATTAAAATAATATCAATTTAAAATCAAAATTATGAAATCAGAAAAGCTTATCAAACCCACAAACGGGTATTTAATGTTACTCATTGTGCTTACCTTATTTTTTGGAGGTATTATTATGTCTATTGTTCAAAAAACTCCTTTATACATTCCACTTATAATTATTGGGTTTATCAGTTTTTTTGGTTTTATTTTAGTCAATCCAAATACGTCTAAAGTTATTTTATTATTTGGTAAATATGTAGGCACTATAAAGGATAACGGTTTGTATTGGGCAAACCCATTTTATACTATTAAAAAAATATCATTAAGAGCTAGTAATTTTGATAGTGAGCGTTTAAAGGTGAATGATAAGTTAGGGAATCCTGTAATGATTTCTACCATTTTAGTGTGGAGAGTTACCAACACGTACAAAGCTGCTTTTGATGTTGATAATTATGAGAATTTTGTAAGAGTACAAACAGATGCTGCTGTAAGAAAATTAGCAAGTATGTATCCTTATGATAATTTTGCTGATGAAGGACATGTTGAAGACATAACGTTAAGATCTAGTGTTAATGAAGTTTCTGAGGCTTTAGAAAAAGAATTGGAAGAACGATTAGCTATCGCAGGTATAGAAGTTCTTGAAGCAAGAATTGGTTATTTAGCTTATGCTCAAGAAATTGCGTCTGCAATGCTAAAAAGACAACAGGCTACAGCTATTGTTGCTGCAAGACANAAAATTGTACAAGGTGCAGTAGAAATGGTAGAGATGGCACTAGAAGAATTGAATAAAAAACAAATTGTAGATCTTGATGAGGAACGCAAAGCAGCCATGGTTAGTAATTTGTTAGTAATTCTTTGTGGAGATAAAGAGGCATCTCCAGTTGTGAATACAGGCACTTTAAATCANTAATTAAAATTAGAAAAAAACGTATNAAAGAATATAAAATTGTAGAATTAAAATTAGGTTTTAGAAATAGAACTCAAAACTTTGAAGATTTATTAAATCAACATGCTAGAGAAGGCTGGTGTTTTGTTAGTATTCCAAATGGCTGGAATAGTATGATTTTAGAAAGAAATAAAAATAGATAATTGTGAAAGTTTTTAAAGAAGAACAACGTTTTACACAAACTTGGCTAATGGTAATTATGGGCTTTAGTCTTGTAGTGCCTTTAGCATTGATTATTAGAGAATTCTTAAAAGAAAAATCAGATTTTTCTTTGGGCGGATTTTTAGGGGTCGTTGGGGTATTAATTGTAAGTATTGTTCCAATCTTTTTGTGTAAACTAACTACTAAAATAAATGAAACGGGCATTCTTTATCAGTTTTTTCCATTTCATTTTAAAACAAAACAAATTACTTGGCAAGAAATTGAAAAAGCTTATGTAAGAACTTACGACCCTATAGGAGATTATGGTGGTTGGGGNTTAAAGGGGGGGGCATTTTGGAACTCAAAAAANGGTAAAGCTATTAATGTTTCTGGAGATATTGGTATACAACTAGAACTTAAAAATGGAAAGAAATTATTGATAGGTACACAAAAAAAAGCTGCAGCAGAAAGTGTTTTAAACACCTATCAACTTAAAATAAATTAGAATGATTAGAGTTATCACTTATGTTCTTTTTTTAGTATTTGGTGTTGTATCATTNAAAGCACAAATTAAATCAGAAGAATTGGTATTGTACAATAATGAGATAGAATTACCNGGTACACTAACCTATATTGCAGAACAAACGCCTTTAATAATATGGATACATGGTTCTGGAAATGTAGATAGAAATGGCAATCAACAACCTGTTATAAAAGCCAATTATATTAAACAATTTAGAGATAGCATTACTAAAAATAATATTGCGTTTTACAGTTATGATAAAAGAACTTCAAATAAAAACAACAAAGCAAGCTTGCTTAAAGGCGTATTTTTAAAAGATTATGTTACCGATGTTCAAATAGCTATCAATCATTTTAAGAAAGAAGGCCGATTTTCAAAAATCATATTGGCAGGCCATAGTCAAGGCTCATTAGTAGCGATGCTCGCTGCAGAAAGCATAGATAAATATATTTCTTTAGCTGGCCCAAGTAAAAGTGCAGATCAAGTTATCATTAATCAAATAAAAACATCTGCACCTTTTTTAGATTCCATTACCAAAGCACACTTTAAAGAATTAAAAGAAACAGGGAAAGTAGAAAAGGTGAACCCTATGTTACAATCGGTTTTTGCAAAACAAAACCAAGCGTTTTTAAGGTCGTGGATTCAATACAACCCATCAGAAGAAATTAAAAAACTAAGTGTACCNATTTTACTTATTCATGGTACAGAAGATTTACAAGTAAAAACACAAGAAGCATCTAACTTATTATTGGCTAATAAAAATGCTCAATTGGTTTTTATAAAAGGAATGAATCATGTTTTAAAAGAAGTAAATTCTATGATAGAAAATCAGTCTTCTTATACAANACCAGACTATCCTTTATCTACAAAATTGGTACAAGTTATCGTTGAATTTGTAAACAAATAATATGGCAAAAAAGAAAGCATTTGCACTAAGAATAAATGAAGAGATGTTAAAGTCTATAGAAAAATGGGCTGCAGATGAATTCCGTTCTACAAATGGACAAATAGAATGGATGTTAATGCAGGCTTTAAAAGATGCTAAACGTGAGCCTAAAAATAAAGATGAATAGTGACTTAAAAAATGAATTTAAAAAACTAATTGTTAAAAAAACGCTTAATTTTTATTGAGCGTTTTTTGTTTTTGTATATTGTCTGCATTANTAAAAATTCAACAAACCTTTATAATGAAAAAAATCATCACACTTTTGTTTTTATCAATAGGTACTCTACTCTTCTCACAAGAGTTTTCTATGGATTTGGTAAAAAACATGAAACCAAGAAATATTGGCCCTGGAGGTATGTCTGGTCGTGTAACTTCCATAGATGTTGTAGAAAGAAATCCAGATATTATTTATGTAGGTACTGCTTCTGGAGGAATTTGGAAATCGACTTCTGGTGGTATTAAATGGGAACCTATTTTCGAAAAAGAACTTACTGCTTCTATTGGAGCAGTTACCATTCAACAATCTAACCCAAGTGTTATTTGGGCAGGAACTGGAGAAGGGAACCCTAGAAATAGTCTAAATGGTGGTTTTGGCATATACAAATCTTTAGATGCAGGTAAAACTTGGAAAGCGATGGGTTTAGAAAAAACACGTCATATTCATAGAGTCATTATTCATCCAACAAATCCAGATATTGTTTATGTGGGTGCCATTGGATCTCCTTGGGGAGAACATAAAGAACGTGGTGTGTATAAAACTATTGACGGAGGAAAAACTTGGACACAAATTTTATACAACAACGAAAAAACAGGTGCTGCAGATTTAATTATGGATCCATCCAATCCAAATAAATTAATTGCAACCATGTGGGAACACAAACGTGATCCTTGGTTTTTTAATTCTGGAGGAAAAGGCTCTGGCCTATACATTACACATGATGGTGGAGACAACTGGAAAGAAGTTACAGATAAAGAAGGTTTTCCAAAAGGTGATTTAGGTAGAATTGGTGTTGCAATTGCTCCAAGTGAACCAAACGTAATTTATGCATTAGTAGAAGCTAAAAAGAACGCTTTGTATAAAAGTGAAGATGGAGGTTTTACCTGGAAAAAAATAAATGATAAATCAGATATAGGAAACAGACCTTTTTACTATTCAGAAATTTATGTAGCCCCACAAAATGAAAACAGAGTGTATTCTGTATTTACTTATGTAAATGTATCTGAAGATGGAGGTAAAAACTTTAAACAATTAATGCCAGCTTATGGTGTAGATAATGGAGTGCATCCAGATCACCATGCATGGTGGATTCACCCAAGCAATGGTAAATTCATGATTGATGGTAATGATGGTGGTTTAAATATTACCAAAGATGGTGGTAAATCTTGGCGATTTATTGGTAATATTCCAGTAGCTCAATTCTATCATATAAATGTAGATAATGAATTTCCTTACAATGTGTATGGAGGAATGCAAGACAATGGTTCTTGGAGAGGTCCTGCCTATGTTTGGAAAGCACAAGGCATAAGAAATAGCTATTGGCAAGAAATTAGTTTTGGTGATGGTTTTGATGTGGTACCAGACAAAGACAATTCTAGATATGGATGGTCTATGAGTCAGCAAGGATCTGTGGTAAGATATGACCATATTACAGGAAACAACTATTCAGTGAAACCAACGCATAAAGATTCAAATGTAAAATTACGTTTCAATTGGAATGCAGCCATAAATATGGATCCTTTTGATACTAACACGCTTTATTTCGGAAGTCAATTCGTACATAAATCGACTGATAAAGGTTTAACTTGGGAAGTTATTTCGCCAGATTTAACTACCAATAATCCAGAAAAATTAAAACAATCTGAAAGTGGAGGATTAACTATGGATGCTACAGGTGCAGAAAACCATTGTACCATTTTGGTCATTGAACCTACTCCTTTGGAAAAAGATGTTTTATGGGCTGCTACAGATGATGGTCAAATACATATCACCAAAGATGGTGGAGCCAATTGGACCAATGTTGCTAAAAACATTAAGGGTTTACCAGAAAATTCTTGGATAACACAAATTAAAGCATCCAATAAAAATAAAGGTGAAGCCTTATTAGTAGCCAATGACTATAGAAGATTTAATTATACTCCTTATGCATACAGGACTAAAAATTATGGTAAAACTTGGGAGCGTATTGTAGATGAAAATGACGTACAAAGCTATACGTTATGTATTGTAGAAGATCCTGAAAATAAAAACCTATTATTCTTAGGTACTGATGATGGTTTATATATATCGTTAAATGCTGGTGATACGTGGACAAAATGGACCAACGGTTTTCCTACTGTTCCTGTAAAAGATTTGGTAATTCACCCAAGAGAACAAGATTTAATTATTGGAACTTTTGGACGAGCTGCATGGGTACTAGATGATATTCGTCCATTAAGAGCCATAGCCAATGGCGATCTTTCATCAAAAAAAACAGTACTTTTCACACCTCCAACTGCATATCAAGCAGCCTATCAACAACCTACTGGAAGTAGATTTGGTGCAGATGCTATATATCAAGGAGAAAACAGAAAAGGTGGTGCAATTCTCTCTTATTATGTTAAGATAGACGATAAAAAGACTAATGAAAGTAATAGTAAAAAAACAGAGGAAACACCTAAAGTAAAGAAGGACTCGATTACGTTAGACATTTTTAATGGATTAACAAAAATTAGAACTTTAAAATTTAAAGCTCCAAAAGAAACAGGAGTGCATAAAACTACTTGGTATTTACGTGAAAAAGGGGTTGCAAGAGCTTCTAGAAGAATTCGTAAATCTACTAGAGAGCCAGCAGGTGTTACTGTAAAACCAGGCATCTACAAATTAAAAATGACTTATGGAGGTGAAACTTCTGAACAGGATATAATTGTGGCATACGATCCTAGATTAAGAATGTCTGATGAAGCCATCAATCAAAAATACAATACCAGTAAAGAGCTAGAACAATATCAAGCTAAAATTACTGCTGTTGTAAAACAATTGGTAGAAAGTAAAAATACAGCTTTTAAAATTCAATCTGACGTATCAAAAGCAGATAAAAAGAAATACAAAGAAGCCATCGATGCTTCTAAAGATGTAATAAAGCAGATAGAAGGTTTAATTGCATTATACCTTGGTAAAATTGATAAAAGACAAGGAATTACAAGAAATCCAGAGATTACAGTTAACCAAAGGTTTGGTATAGCTAGTTCTTATGTTCGTTCTCGTTTTGGAGAACAAACCGCTACAGAAAAACAATTAATCGATCAATTTAAAACAACCTTTAAAGCAGCTGTCTCTGAAACAAATACCTTTTTTAATAATGATTGGAAAATGTATAAAGAAAAAGTGAAAGATATTCAGATTTCTCCTTTTAAAGACACCAAAATTTTTGCAGTCAATTAGAATGAGCTTAAAAAAAATTCTACTCTGTTTTTTTGTTTTAAGTGCCACTTTAACAAAAGCGCAGCAATCAGATCAGCAACTAGGTGCTTGGTACATGTATAATGGTTCTCATAAAATAGCAGATAAATTTGCTATTAAAACTATGGCTCATTATAGATATTACGAAGTTTTAGGAGAATTTCAGCAAGAAATTTATAGACTAGGTTTAAATTATACCATAAACCCAAAAATAAATTTTACTGTTGGTTATAGCTATGTTAATACAAATACTGAGTTTAAGGTTTATTCTAACATTTTAGAAGAGCATAGATTTTACGAAGACCTAAACTTAAAAGGCAAACTTAACAATATCAAATTAAGGCATCGTTTGCGCTTTGAACATCGATTTTTTAATTCAACATCAAGTCACTGGTTTCGTTACGATTTGAATGCCAATTATCCTATCACAAAAAGTTGGTCTGTTTATGCATTTAATGAACTGTTTCTAAATATTGATAAATCAAAACGATTTGTTCAAAACTGGACAGGGGCAGGATTTTTACATCAAATTAATCAACAACTAAAACTTAAGTTGGGCTATTTTTATCAGAAATTACCTGATAAGGGTTTTCATAGATTACAATTCGGAATTATTTTAAACACAAATCATCTAAACAATCAAAAATGATAGAACCAATTTTTACAAATGATGCCATAGTTTTTGGTATTCTTATGCTTTCATTAGGTTTTGTTTTTTACACAGAAAACATCAAAACTGGCTTTTGGAGTAAATTTTATAAAATTGTTCCAGGTTTATTTATGGCCTATTTTATACCTGCTTTGTTTACAACGTTTGGCGCAATTGCACCTGAATGGGAAGTTGAAAATACAGCAGGAGAAATTGTAAAAAACAAATCGCAATTGTATTATGTAGCTAGCCGATTTTTATTACCTGCTGCCTTGGTATTAATGACTTTAAGTATCGATTTAAAAGCCATTTTTAATTTGGGCTCTAAGGCATTAATTCTATTTTTTACAGGTAGCATAGGTATTATTATTGGTGGGCCAATAGCAATTTTATTAATTTCTATCTTTTCTCCAGAGACTGTTGGCGGTTCAGATTTTGATGCTGTTTGGAGAGGTTTATCTACCCTAGCAGGAAGTTGGATTGGCGGTGGAGCCAACCAAACAGCCATGTTAGAAATTTACAAATACAATCCTGCAAAATATGGAGGTATGGTTATTGTAGATATTGTAGTTGCCAATGTATGGATGGCAATTTTATTAATCGGAATTGGTAAAAAAGATAAAATAGACAACTGGTTAAAAGCAGATACTAGTGCTATTGAACAATTGAAACAAAAAGTAATTCATTTTACCCAAAAAGTAAAAAGAAACCCTTCTTTAACAGACATAATGATTATGCTAGCCATAGCTTTTGGAACTGTTGGTTTTGGCCATTTTTGCTCAAAATACCTAAGTGAATTTTTTAATGATTTTGTAAATGGCATATCATCTCAAACATGGCGAAATGTTTTTTCCTTTTTGGGATCAAGTTTTTTCTGGTTAATAAGTGTTTCTACAATAATAGCAATAGGGTTATCGTATACAAAAGCAAAGAATTACGAAGGTGCTGGCGCTAGTAAGTTAGGTAGTGTTTTTATATATATCTTGGTCGCTACAATCGGAATGAAAATGGATTTAAATCAGGTGTTAGAAAATCCTGGCTTGTTACTTATTGGTCTGGTTTGGATGACAATTCACGCTGTACTTCTAATCATCGTTGCAAAAATTATTAAAGCACCCTATTTCTTTTTAGCAGTAGGAAGTCAAGCCAATGTAGGTGGTGCAGCATCTGCACCTATAGTAGCGCAAGCATTTCATCCTTCATTAGCAACAGTAGGAGTATTATTAGCAGTATTTGGTTATGCCATCGGAACAATTGCTGCCATAGCTTGTACTATTTTAATGGAATTGTCATCAACTTTGTAAAAAAATAGGCATATTTGCACTCATAATTTAATTAACAAATGAAAAGAATTTTAGCTGTTTTAGTAATCACTATTATGTTAACATCATGTTCTTCTAAAAAAGAAGGAAATATGATTGTTGAAGGACAAATCAAAGGATTAAAAAAAGGAAAATTATACCTTCAAAAAATTAAAGATACACTTTTGGTCTCTGTTGATTCTGTGGCAATTAACGGATCTAGTAACTTTAAATTGACAGACAATATTGAATCTCCTGTAGTGTACTATTTAACTTTTGATGGAAATACTAAAGATAAAAGAATTTTATTTTTTGGAGAAAAAGGAACGATTACCATCAATGACAATGTAGAAAATTTTGGATTAAAACCTGAAATTATTGGCTCTAAAAATCAAGAAATTTTAGACCAGTTTAACAAGATTAGAAGTAGATTTCAATCTGAGCGATTACAGTTTATTAAAAAGGATTTTGATGCTAAAAAAGCCAATGATAAAAAATTAATTGCAGAACTAGAAAAGGATTACAACCAATTGATAAAAAGAAAAGTGTTATTTACCACTAATTTTGCAATTTCTAATTCAGATTTTGAGGTAGCACCCTACATTGCTTTAACAGAAATGTATGACGCTAGTTTAAAAATGTTAGACACAGTAAATGCCTCTCTTTCTCCAAAAATAAAAGCCTCTGAATACGGAAAAAGTTTTCAAGATTATTTGAATACTATTAAGAAAAACGAAGAAAATTAACCCTTCTCTTTTAATAAAAAAAACGAGCACTTGCTCGTTTTTTTTATTTTAGATATACTATTATTTATTCTTTAATCGCTGTCTCTCTGATAGCTTTTAACTCTTCTCTAACTGTATTCGCCTTTTCTTCATCTATATCATAATCTTTCATAATATACATTGCTAAGATGGTCCCTACAACAGGAAAAAAGCAAAAAACAGCATGCAATCCATTAACCGCAGACTGTTGATCCGAAGTTACTAAATCAGGATCAAAACCTACAAAAGCTATAATTACACCACTTAAAGCACCAGCAATTGCAAAACCTACTTTAACCATCCACCAATATATAGCTCCAAAAATACCTTCTCTTCTTAAACCCGAATTAAGTTCATCAATATCTATAATATCTGCAGTCATAGACATCATGATTGTAAATAAGCTACCAATACCAAAAGAAAAGAAAGGAAGTGCTAAAATATACAACCATGGTTTACCTGGTACAAATAGAAACCATAGTAATACATAACCAATAATAGAAATTCCTTGGGCTATTAAAAATGCATTTTTTTTACCAAAAGCTTTAGATAATTTTGTGATGATCGGAATTACTAAAAAAGTGGTTCCAATAGCACCTAAGCATCCAAATAAAGAAACCCAAATTCCTGTAGCAGCTGCATCTCCATTAAATAATTTGTATACTATTACAAAAAAGGTAAGTGAGGCTACTGTATTAAAAGCATTATAAATTAAAAACGTTGCACTACATAATTTTCTAAATGCCTTAATTTTAAAAGCTTCTAAAAAACTCACATAAATTTGTTTTAAACTATTACCTACATTTTTTAAATTTAAAGGAGCATAATCTTTATCTAAAGTAGATTCACTTTTTATGAATAACGCTGGAACAATTGCACAAATTGCACAAGGAATAGCTACCCAAATTGCCAATTCTCTTACTGCTTCTTCTGCGGATGCAAACCAATCAGGGTCGTACATAATTACCCAAAACCAAGGCGCAATAATCCATGCCCATTGACCAATCCATTGAGCAATAGCCATAATATTTGTACGTTCATGAAAATCATAACTCATTTCATAACCCATGGCCACATAGGGTACACTAAAAAGAGTTAGCCCTAAATAAAAAATTAAACTCCAGATAAAGAAATACCAAAAATTAAACTCTAAAGAATTCTCTTTAAACAATTGCCACATAAACACATAAGAAATTCCCATTACAATAGCACCTACTAAAACATATTGCCTTCTTCTACCCCATTTGGATTTAGTATTGTCAGAAATAAAACCCATAATAGGATCTGTAATAGAATCAAATATTCTAGGAAAAAAATAAACCAAAGACCACATCCAGCCAGGAAAACCTAAATCCTGTACTAATACCACCATAAATATACCTAAAATTGCAGGAAACATTTGATTGGCAAACATACCAATACCAAATGCTACTTTTTGATTAAAAGGTACAGAGGTTCCTTTTAATTCTATTGATTGATTAGTCATAATTTTTATTTTTTAATTTAGGAATAACAATTGTTTGTATTGTTTTTCCTTTAATGTCTATGTTCACACTTTTTTGAAATAGGGATAGTTTAATTTTTTTTTGCGCTTCTTTTTCATTAAAAATAACTACAGCAATAGTACCATCTTTATTTTCAGCAGCAGTAACCATAAGCTCTTTGTCTGTATTTTCTACTTTAAAAACCTTAGCTTCTGGTCTTATAAATTTAGAAAAGTGAGTCATTACATAATACAAAGGGGTAAAATATACTTCATCATTTTCCTCATCTACAATTATAGGAGCAATACACCAATTTTTAAACCAATTTGGGCCTCCTTGTTTATTAAGCACCATGTTCCAGTCTATCCAACCATTTACATAATTATTTAGACAACCTATTATATCTCTTGCATATCTATTAACTGGGGCATATTTTGGATGCATAGGCTTGTCTATTTCTGGAGCCCAATCCCAACCCCAATCCGTTGCATTTTTTTGCCAATACCAAGCATCCTCNTTCCACTTTGGTATTTCAGAGTCTATGCAAGCTTCAGATTGAATTAAGTATTTGTTTGGGGCCTTTTGATATGCATATTGAAGTTCTTCTGGATAAAAATGGTAAGTACTTGCATACCAATGCACAGCTGTACCATCAAAATAAGATGAAGTTTCTTCATTTTTATACTGTGCATCTACCCACGTTTTTAAATGTTCTCTATTTTGATCGTATCCTAAAATTTTTAGGTCTGGATAATCTTTTCTTAATTGTGGTCCTAAATGGTGCTGAACAAAATTGGTCATCTCCTCTGGAGTATAATGCATACTTTCCCAATTATTTCCGTTTCCTAAAGGTTCGTTCTCTACAGTAAACCCCCAGATATCAATCCCTTCATTTTTATATGAAGCTGCATATTTTGAGAAAAACAATGCCCAGGTATCATAATATTCTGGTAGTAATTTTCCACCTACCCAACTCGAATTATCTTTCATCCAAGGTGGTGCTGTCCAAGGTGAAGCTAAAATTTTAAAACCGTCTTTAGATACTTTTTTAGCATCTTTAATCATGGGTATGATATCATCTAAATCTTCTTTAATAGAAAAATGTTTTAATAATTTATCTCCAACTTTAGGAGCATATGAATAATGGTCAAGAGAAAAATCAGAAGAATTCATATGTGTTCTTGTCAATGAATATTTAGCTCCACTTTCTCCAAAATATGCTTCAATAATATTATCTCTGTTTTTTTTACTTAACTTGTTTAGTAAGTAGGCAGAAGCTTCCGTAAAAGAACCCCCAAAGCCAATAATAGTTTGTTTTTTTTCAGCTATTTTTAATTTAATTTCTTTTCGATCTTTATCATTATCTAACGAAAGTATTTTTAATTGAAGTAAGTTATTCCCAATCGCAGAAGTTTCATAAACAGTCACATTAAGTGTTTTAGACTGATTAGAACAACTTACTGCACAGAATATGAAAAAGGAAATAGCTATTATTTTAACAAACTTCATGAATCTTTATTTTTTATAATCTGTATTAGGTAATTTTACTTTTGATAGCAATACACTTAAATCTCCATTATATGTTTTTTTAATGGTATTACCACCTCTTTTTAATCCTGCAAAAATCCCTTTATCTACCAAATCCCAGATTGGGTATTTTGCCTCTCCATTTATGGTGAATAAACCAAAATGATTTTCTGATCCATTACTGTTTTTTGCGTCCTTCCATTGCTCATTAAAGCCTTCAAAATAAAAACAAGAAATCTCCATAGAGTCTGTCCATTTTCTTATTTTTTTATAATACAATCCTTGTTTATATTCGTCTGCAGCTCTAGACCCAGTANTACCATAAAAACCGTTAGACACTGAAGCCCATCCAGTTTCTCCAATATGAATTACCTTAGTACTATCTATACTTTTAACATACTGNNCTACATCATCATATTGTTTTTTTGCAAAGGCTAGTGCTCTATCCATCGATTTTTCTACAATATCTTTAGGAGCCAACTCTTTTTCATTCTTTGGAATGGTCCAAAAATCTGAATTATAATGGGTATTATGAAATGGGTAGGTATGCATAGAGACATAATCTACAGCTTTTATTAAACGTTCTAAATCTTTTGTTTTATACTGGTCTTCTCCACCACCCCATGAAGAAAAATCATCAGAAGATGTAATCCAAAGATCTTTAGGTAATTTTTTATCATTTTTTAATTGCTGTAAATAATTTACCCAGTTTAAGATTACTTTAGGAGCAACATAATAATTGGTTGCCCATTTTACCATTGCTTCATTTCCCACTGCAATTATTTTTACAATTTCTGGGTATTTGTTTGCCAATGCTACAGCTCTATCTATTTCAGCTTTATTATTTGGGCTTTCTAACTCATGATTTGGTTTTTCTTTGGACCAAGCATTTAAACAATCTATCCAAGCACCAAGCATTACGTACATTGTAAAAGAAGAATCTTCTTTTTTAAGTTCTTCTATTGCTTGAAGAACATTAGCAGCATGGGATAAATCTGCTTGCACATTATAAGTTCTCAATATTCGAATACCCATAGCATGTAAAATCTTTAGATCTTCTTTTAACTGCTGGTTTGTGGGTTGTATTTGTCTGGAGCTAGCTCTGTAACCTCCATAAGATATGGCCAAGTAATTAGTATTACCTAATAGGCTTGCANCTGTTGGTTTAAATTCTCCTTGTTTTTCTTTTACAGTACTATGCATCTCTTTTTTACAAGAAAAGCANAGTACTATAACTAAGGTTGCAATACAATTATAAAACCAACGGATGCCCATAANTATTATTTTTTAATAAAAACTTCTATTTGTTTTACCTTATTAGATCTATTAAACAATTCGTTACTAATGGATACATCTAATTGAAGTTTATCAAAAACAACTGTATCACCTGAATTCAGAGTTACTTTTACATTATCCGTTTCCGATATTGTATAAATAATTGGTACCTGACAGTAGGTAAAACACATTTGATTTTTTTCCAATACTAACCGTCTGTTTTGTGTTGTTTACAGTAATATATTCAAAAACTTTGTCAGTAGTTAAAAACTCAGTAGTTTTTAATAACCTTGGCTTAAATAAAATAATACCTTTATGAACAAACACACCAAGTTCTCCAAACCTACTCATTAAATCTTCTTTAACCTGACCTGTCATTCCTGGTTGTTGCGCCCCTTTATTTGCAGGGGTATGAGAATATGCATCAGTTGGAAATGCACCATATAATTCTGGTGATTTATGAACACCAACACCAGCATTAATTTCATAATAATGATCTAATAGTCTACCAATTATTTTTTCATCTTCCTTGGTATTTACTGCTAATAAACAGTTTTCTTGTACTGCCAATAATAATTTAGACACCATATGCCAATAGATAGAACCTAAACCTTCATACCCGAAAAAAGTACCAGATCTTCCTGTAAAACTTTTGTGATCAAAAATTTCTTCAAAAATGGCCAATACCTGCGTNGTTTCTTTTTCAACAAGATCTTTATAAGACGATGGTAAATTTTCTAAAGCAGTTTTAACACTATTTGCATTGTTAAAGTTTCCATTAAAATGATAGTTCCCCAATACATCTTTTTCAATAATCTGCTTATTAGAATCGCTAACTAACTTGGATAGTAATTTCGAATTAACCACCTTAGAGGTATCAATATTGTTCTTAGCAACAAATCTTGGTAAATTTTTATTTGGATATAGGATGTAACTATACTGGTCTGGTCTAAATAATGCTGAAGCTTTTAAACCATCTAATAAATCTAGTGCCTGTTTTGGAGATAGATAACCAGAGCTTAATATCGAAACTTGCCCTTCTAGCATNTCAGAGAGGTAAGATATTGATACTTCACTATCATTCTCTACCGTCATTAAATTATAGGCGTGATACATATTATCTTGCCTTTTATTGGCTTTGATACTGTGCTCTAAAAATCGATTTGTTATTGCTAAAAACTGCTGTAAATCTTCTTTAGTAACCGATGATTTATGGGTAGAAAAACCACTTGCATAAATTTTAACTCTATAATTACTTGCTGGCTGACCTAAACCATCTAATATTGATTTTCGATCTTTATCTGAAATCTTTCCTTTTAAAATTGATTCATTATTAGCTAAAGTTGCTGTTATTTCTTTAAATAACGTTAATACTTCTTCAGAAATAGCCATTGCTTCTGTAGCGGAATCTTCTAAAATATTTTCAAAAAACTTAATAAATCTTCTCAAGTAATANAGTGTAACCATAGATACACCATTTCCTACTAATGCATTATTAGCATCATTCCATTCTGGCCTTTGCGTGTTTAACCAAATACCACCTTCAGGAATAAAATTAGAAACTTTAGCTAGAAGTGTTACCAGAATTTTTTCTATTAAATTTACTTTATAAGGTGCATCATTACTACCTCTTAAAAGAGAACCGTCAGCACCAATTTGAAGTCTTCTTTCTTCAATTTTTTCGTTTAAACGGTGATCAAAATCAATAGTATCTTTTGGGTTCTTTACAATTTCCTCATAAGGCTTTATTTTATAAGGAACATTTGCATACACAAAAATATTATCGTTAAATAATGCAGCTAATTTAGACGGATAATGTTTTTCTATAAATTCTAAGAACTTAAGTAAATATATNATCTGATGATCACCCCAATAACCAATGTAAGACCAAGGATCGTTTTCTTCTATAACCTCCCAATCAAAACCATCTTTCGTAACTCTATAAGGATTGTATCCTTCAAAAGTGGTTGCGTTTAAAAATTTATGAATCATACTTTCTATAAACTGAGGATACCCATGTGCTAACGCTTCCCAGTTTTGAAAAATATCTCTCCAATTCCCTTCGTAATCCAATACTTTAGAACCATCAACCTCACTTTTTGTATTAATCGAAAAACGATTCCAAGGTCTACTTGGGTCCCCATGTCTTCTACTAAACTTTAAAGGTAAATATTCTATACAAAGTCTCTTAAAATCTTTATTTGATTCATTCTCTACTAATTCTTTAATGTAGAGTAATGAAAAAGTATCTGGTAATTGAGCTATAAATAATTGTTTTTCTTTGTATAATACTTTGTTGGCTTTTGATANATAAGTTGTAAAATCTTCTTTCTCAATGGTATAATTATCATCAAAAATACCACCTCNCATAATATTAAAAAGAGTATTTGAAAAATGTCTTGTATTTACTAAAGCATCATTAGACAATTGTAAACCATCAGATGCTGCAGCTAATTTTATCAAATTTTCTGTTCCTTGGTGTATACTTTCAGATAGCACTTTACGTACATCATTATCCGATTTTATTAATTCTGAAATTCGAACAACATCAGATANATTTTGGTTTACATTCGCAACTAGCGTCCAATTTTTTGTAGATTTTGCGGCTAAATCAAACTCTGAATGAATTAAATAAGCACCTTTTTCTGCTCTTACATCAGTTTCTTGAGTTATTGGTAAACCTCTTCTAAAATTGTTTAATTGTAGCGATGACAATAAATATGAGGGGTTTTCTAAACCTATAGACCAAGCTAAATTTGCTTTTAAAGCCTCGCTTGGTTCCGCTTTATCTACAATAATTGCACTTAAACTAAATATCCCTAAACCAGAATCGGTTTCTAGTTCACTTTTCTTATAAGCATCTACTAAATTACTTCTTATTCCTTGTAAATCGGAACCTACACCATGAGGTATAATATCTTGAATACCATCTAAAATCGAGACAATTATACTTTTATCAGAAAGATTTTTAAAAGAAGCTTCTCTTACAAAACCAAAATCATCACTNGAATTCCATTGGTAAGAAAAAGCCGTTTGTAAATCTTCATTAATTTCTTCGAAAATGATTTTATTACCATAAATATTTTTATATATATTTCTAGTAATCGTGAANAAACCTGCTTGTCTTTCAGAAAATGGTTCCCAAAGTATTGTTTTTTCGTTTTTAGTTATTCGAAAAATACTTTTACAACCTGTAGTTTCTGCTAAATCTGTAATTTTATCATCTGTATAATAAGGAAAAAGAGCATATTCCGCATTTTTCCTTCCGGCTGTAAGACCTCCATTACTAGAAATAAACATCCAGTGATTAGAATCTGACACAATGGTCATAAAAAAAGGACGCATTGTATGACTATTAGAAATTTTATAATACGATTCGTTACCTATCGTTACCAATTCACCCTTTACTTTTTGGTTTAAATCTGAATTCATGTAATTATTTGATGTGTTTTTTTTATTTTTTATTGTGCTTTTGATTTATTTCTAAACGTTTTTTATTTTCTAAGCCTTTTTGCAAAGCTTGCTCTAAATTTAGATTTAGAAATATTTCTTCTATATGTTGTTCTGTTTTATTTTTTTTAAAATCAATGGCTTTATGAAGCTGTTGTAAAACATAATAAGAAGCTCTTGGATAAGATTCATACAAACCAGCTTTATTAGCGTATCCTTTAGCAGTAATTCCAAACCATTCTTCATTCATGTTAGGACTGTTATTTTTTGTATCTACATCATATCCATTATTAGTCCAAGTAGCATCTGTATCATGAATATCTAAATTCTTAGTTTGACCAACTTTCCACCAACCATCACCAAACTGAAATGTAAATCCACCTATTGAATTTCCAGAGGTACCCAGAGCGTAAGCATTTTTATAAATTTCTTTCCAATTTGAAATTAAAAAAGAAACTTGCATTTTTTGATCTTCTTTATTTTCTAGTGCATTAAAAGCGTCTACGCCAAATTCTGTGAATAAAATGGGTTTATTCAATTTATTTTTAACCTCTTTAAAAGCATTTCCAAAAGAAGCACCTCTATACATATTTGTTCCATANATATCTACATCTTTACATTCTTCTGCAATAATATCTATAAACATAAGGTCTCCATTACAGATTGCAATTGGATGATTTTTATCTATTGATTTAATTAAAAGTGCGGCTTCATTAAAGAGTGTATACATAAGTCTACCTCTTTTTTCACCCATAGCCTTTTTCATTTTATCATCATTAGGAAAGTCCTCTGTATCTGAACCTGCCCAAAAAAGACCATAATTATTCTCGTTACCTAATAGGTATAGTAAGAGTCCTTCTGTGTCTTTAAATTCATTAGCTAACTCAGAAACTTCTTTTAAAAGCTGTTTTCTAACGTTTGGGTTTCTATAGTCTGTAACTTGTATGTATCTATCATATAAGGTTACCCCATACCTTCCAAAAGAATGATTAAGCATGGTGTAAATTCCATAAGTTTTATAAATGTAAGTTATCCATTGGGGTTGAATGCCAGTATAGACTCTAATGGCATTGACTCCCATATCTTTTAGTAAGGACATTTCGCTTTGTAAGGCTTTTTTTATAAAATCATCTGGTTGCTGCCATAAATTAAAAGAATAGTTTGTACCAATAGGAATATAATCCCAATTAACCCCATTAATCATCATAAACTGGTTGTTGACTAATAATTGAGTTCCNTTAGCATCTGAAGCCAAAGTTACCTTTGTAGCTGTTTGTGCAATACTTGTAAAAAAGCACAAACAAAAAAAGAAATTAAAAAAGGGTTTTAAATTAAAAGACATGATAATGGTTTAACTTTCGGTTTTGAAAAAACAAAAAATAAAACCAGTAAAAATTTAATTTACTGGTTTTAAACTTTTATGAAGTTTTTTATTATTCTAAAGTAATAACAAACCACCAGTCAAACTCTGCGTTTTCGTCTGTAGTTCGTAATACGAGTTCATTAGGTGTTCCTCTATCGTAAATTTCATAAGAATGATCACCTCCTGTATAATAACCAATAAAAGCTGTGCCTGATAAGCTAATTCTTTCAATGCCCCCAGGTGCAGTTAACGTATACGTTTCTTGATAATCTGCAAAAGCATAATTTTCTATATCCGCACCATTTGGAACTCCAGAAATATTTGGTCCAAGATCATTAACAATATAGGGATCTCTTCCAAATATAGTTCCATTAGTTACATGAGAGAATGTACCATCTGAAGAGAATGTAAATCTATCATCGTACATACCAACACCAACTTTTTCTCCAGGACCTGCACCATACCATTCTGCAACAGTAGTNCCAGCAACTGGTCCTAAACCAAAGTGTTTATTTTTAGTATCGTGAACTTTCCAAGTTCTAGAAGTTACAGCATCTGGGTTGGCAGGATCAAAGCCAAATAGCTTTGTTATTAATTCTTGTGGTGGAGAATAGGTAGATAAAACCTCAACATCTATAGATTTAGAAGTTGCAACACCTCCAGTACCAGTAGCAACAACAGTTACAGTATAGGTATTTAAACCTAAATTGCTAAAACTTATAGAAGCTTTCCCTGAAAGTGCTAGAATTTCAGTTCCATCATAAGAAAACTTATAAGAAACTGCATTATCTGCTGATACCAAAAAATTAACTACTCCACTTCCATCTCCATTAGGATTGTCTGCGTCAGCACCTACTATTTCTTTAGTAATCTGAATGTTTGATGGGGCAATAACCTCTCCAAAAGAATATTCATCTTCTTGACAGCCATAAAACAAGGTTACCAAAGAAAATAATATGATTTTTATATATTTATTTATTTTCATCATTTGTAATTTAATTAAAATTTATAACCAAAGATTAAAGTTTAGATAAAGAAACATTATCTATATATACTTCACCAGCTGCAGCACCTAAATCAAAAAGCACTCTAGCATCTGTAGCACCCCACCCAGCAACACTTTTTGTTATTGAATAAGTGGTTCTAGTAGCAGTTATATTAATTGTTTCTACTTCACTACTCCAAGGGTCTGCGCTTAAACCAATTCCTGCAATCATAGATCTATTAACATCTGACCATGCATCAAAAGTCAAANTATACGTTTCTCCATCAATAATTTCTAATTTTTGACTAAGATTAACTTCCCAAGGATTACCAGCAGTAGTAACGTTTGCATAATAATGATTGTTACCATTTGTATTTACAACTGGAGCAGTAGCATTATCATCAACACCAACGATCCATGGAGTTGCTCCATTTTCGAAATTACCGTTTGATACTAAGTTACCATTACCAATAAATAATGATACATTATCTATATATACATCTCCTGAATCTGCTCCTAAATCAAATAAAACTCTAGCATCTGGTGCGCCCCAACCATTGACAGATTTGGTTATCGTATAGGTAGTTTTAGTTGAAGTAATATTTATAGTTTCTGTCTCACTACTCCAAGGATCAGCACTTAGACCAATACCTGCTATCATAGATCTATTTGCGTTAGACCAAGCATCAAAAGTTAAGGTATAAGTATTACCATCAATTATTTCTACTTTTTGGCTTACGTTAACTTCCCAAGGATTACCTGCATTAGGTACACTAACTGAGTAATAAGAATTACCACTTGCACTAACAACCGGTGCTGAAGTGTTGTCATCTACACCAACGATCCAAGAATCACTCCCNGAAGAAAAATCTCCATTAGATAGAAGGCCATCATTAAAAGTTGATGCTGCACTTACTTTATAAAAATAGAAGTTATCTATATAAACTACACCTGCTAACCCATCAGAATCAATTAAAATTTGAGTAATTTTTTCTTTATTTGCAAGGTTTCCTCCGTCAAAACCAGTCATTTCGATATCAATGCTCTGCCAAGAACCACCAACTGTTGTTCCTAAAGATTCAATATCTTCTCCACCATCAACAGTGTTTACAATCTTTACAAGTAATTCATTTGTAGTTCCTTCTGGCACCCAATAATCGATGTGCATCATTTCCATTCCAGAAAGATCTATTCCTGTATCGTAATTAGTAACCATTCCTAAAAAGTCTAAACTTGTAAGCTTCCATACATTATCAGAATTTACGGTAGTTGCCTCAAAATTAGTGGCAGACCATGTCGTAGGTAATTCGTTTAGTGTAACATTAGCATAGGCGTCGCTAAATATAGAAACTACATTATTAGCGTTTCTAGCAGGCGCAGCAGGTGCTACTTCTGTTGGCGATAAAATTTCTGTTACTTCAAAATCTACTGTAAAGTCTGTTGTTTCAATTGCAGCTCCTTTGGCAGTAACCAAAATAGAATATGTTCCTGGATTTGCATACACATAAGAAACGGTCTCCCCAATATTTCCTGATACAACAGGCTGAGAAACACCAGTTTCTCCTGAATTAAATTCAAACATTGTCGCAAATTCTGCAGATGCAGTAACATTAACTTGCTTAGATACAGCTGCGTCGTTTTCTAAAACCACTACTAAATTTTGTGGAGCTTGAAAAGAAACAACTAATTGTTGTACTGCTTCTACAACATCACCTACTAGGTTAGAGGCAGCTATAGTAACTTGATAGGTACCTTCTTCATAAATATGTGCTACACTTTCACCTTGNTTTAAATTTGCTGCTTCTGAATTATCTCCAAAAGATATTTCAAAACTATTCGCTCCTTGTGCAGTTGGCGTAATAGTAACAGCTCCAGTATTATCTTGTGTAATTGCATAGGTTGCTGACACTTCTGAAGGTGGTGCTATTCCGTCTACAAAAGATGTATCTCTTAAATCTTCTTCACAGGCAACAACNACCAATANTAGGAAAAAGAATTTATATAAATTTTTAATTTTTTTCATTGTTGTATTTTTTTAATAGTTAGGATTCTGTGACCAACGGTTTCCAGCCAATTGAATTTCTATTGCTGGAATAGGAAAAAGTTCGTGTTTACCGGCTACAAACCCATTAATTGACTGTGCAGCTCTACCTGTTCTAACTAAGTCAAAAAATCGATGTCCTTCACCAACAAGTTCCGTTCTTCTTTCTTCTAAAATATTATTGTATAAATTATCTCCAGTTGCAACAATATTTCTAGTTGCATTTCCAAAAGCTCTTTCTCTCACTCTATTTAAGTAAGCCTGAGCTTTGGTATCATTTGGAGATGAACTTCTATTAAAAGCTTCTGCAGCCATTAATAGAACATCTGCAAAACGAATTGCTCTATAATTATTAGGATTGGTTAAATTTCGATCTCCTTGGGCATTAGCACCTCTAACTCTTGGCAAATACTTTCTATTAAAGTAACCCGTATGCTCATAACCTTCTCCAAAAGTTGCTCCTGTAGTTGCAGCCCATGCATTGATGTCTAAAATTGCTACGTCTCTTCTTAAATCTCCATCTTCAAAAGCGTCATAGGCTTCTTGAACGGGTACATTAAAACTAAAACCTGAAGAGAATTCTGGACCTGAATAGTTTCTAATACCACTAAACCCTACAGCTACATTTCCTTCTGAACACTGTAAACATCCAAACCCTGCTCCTTGATCTTCGAAATATTGAATTTCAAAAACAGATTCGATATTATTTTCACCAGCTTCTTCAAAAATTGAATTGTAATCCGTTACTAAATCGTGAGGACCATTTTGAATTAAATCATCTAAAACAGCTGCTGCTTCATCGTATTTTTGTTGAAATAAATAGATTTTACCCAAAAGCGCTTGTGCAGCACCTTTTGTAACTCTACCTTTAGTTTCTTGAATATAAGGTAAGTTATCAGCTGCAAAAATTAAATCCGCCTCTAACTGAGTATATATTTCTGATTTTGGCGTTCTATCTAAGTTGAATTGCTCACCAAACTGAATTCTTTTGTCTACAACAAAAGGAACATCTCCAAACCATTTTACCAATTCAAAATAATAATATGTTCTTAAAAAAGTAGCTTCAGCTAACACCTTCTCTTTACCAACAAAATCTGTTTTGTCTTTAAATTCTAGAATATAATTAGCTCTGTTTACCCCAGAATACATCCAACCCCAAATGTCTCTTAATTGAGCATTTTGTGGAGTGTGTACCATGTCATCTATTTCTTGAATACCCAACACATCTGTTGCACTTTCACCTCCAGCTAAAGTATTGTCAGAGGCAATCTCGCCCAACATTACGTTAATATATGAAGATTGTAACATATCATAAGCACCAATTAAGGCATTTTGATAATCTTCTTCTGAGTTGAAAAAATCTTCTGAATTATCTCCAGTTGGTTTTACGTCTACAAAATCATCACTACATGAAATTGATATTACTAGAAATAAAATTACTACTAGATATTTTTTTATGTTTATTGTTTTCATCTTATTTTCTATTAAAATTTAACATTCATACCAAACAAAAATGTTTTAGGCGATGGGTAAAAACCTTGATCTATACCTCCTCCAATTGGTGCACCATTTGAAGTAGTAGGGTCATATCCTTTATATTTAGTAAGGGTAAATAAATTACTCGCCGATACATAAAACCTTAATTTATTAAATTTCAGTTTTTCTAAAGCTGCATCACCAAAACTATACCCTAATTGTATACTTTGTAGTCTTAAAAAAGAACCGTCTTCTACAAAAAAGTCTGAAAATAAATTATTTCCTGTCGCCCCAGTAGTTACTCTTGGTACTGTATTACTTGTTCCTGGTCCTGTCCATCTGTCTAAGAAATAAGTAGCTCTATTTGTTAAAGGAAGTGTTCTTTCGTAATTTCTAACAATCTCATTTCCAATAGAGGCAAACGCATAAGCATTGAAATCAAAGTTTTTATAGTTAAATGAAAAATTCATTCCCATAGTAACATCTGCTATTGGATCTCCGATATAAGTTCTATCGTCTAAATCTATAACTCCATCTCCATTTGTATCTACAAATTTTAAATCACCAGGAGCAGCATTTACTTGAGATGCATGAGCATCTACGTCTGCTTGAGTTTGAAATAAACCATCTGTTTGGTATCCGTAAAAATACCCAATTGGGAACCCAGCTTCCATTCTTGATGGTGGTTCTTGCCCCACACCAAAAGCGCCTCCTTCTATAATACCTGTAGCGTTACCAACAAAGGTTACATTATTATCTAAAGTTGTAAAGTTGTAATTAATATTAAAATCAAAATCTTCAGAAATAGATTCTCTATATCCTATAGCAAATTCAAATCCAGAATTCACAACGGTACCTGCATTTACAACAGGAACTGAAGAACCTGGTGCTGAAACACCAATTATACCAGAAGTTTGTGCAGATACTAATAAATCTTCTGTAGTTTTCTTAAAGTAATCCATTGTAATATTTACTTTATCAAAAAGTTCTAAATCTACACCAATGTCTAAAGGTTTCTGCTCTTCCCATTTGATTTCTGGATTTGCAACCGGACCTAAAGCGATACCTTGTGCTAATTGATTATCAAAAACATATTCAGCCTCACCATTTAATACAGATACAAATCTAAATCCAGGAATTCTATCATTACCAATAATTCCATAACTAGCTCTAAGTTTTAAGAAACTAATTGCATTTGAATTCTGCAAGAAATCTTCTTCAGAAGCAATCCATCCCACAGAGGCTGTTGGAAAGAAACCAAATTTATTTTTAGGTCCAAAGTTTGTAGAACCATCTCTTCTTAATACTGCTGATAATAAATATTTACCATCATAAGCATATTGGATTCTTGTAAAATACGATAAAAGCCTACTATCATAGACTAAGTTATCTCCATTGTTATTGTTTCTAAAGATTTCTAAGCCATCTCCATTTAATACTGGAGTTCCAATTAGTACACCATTTAAATCTTCTCCTGATGCATTACTTGTTAAAATGGTTTGAAATCTTCCTGTTGTTTTGAACACAGATGTACCAAGCATTGCTTTTACACTATGAACATCATTATAAACTCTTTCATAATTAATGAATGCATCAAATGTGTAATCAAAAAAGTTTTGACTAAAATCTGTAAAAGTTCCTAGATCTATATTAAATACATTATTGTTTCCAAAATTGGCCACTTTATTATAGGTATTTGAAGTACTGTTTGCAAAATTTGCTTGAAATCTTGTTTCTGCAGAAAAGTAATCAAGAAAATCATACTTTAAACCATAACTTCCAGAAATCTTATTCACCCAAGTTCTATTATGTGCATTATCTATTTGCGCTAAAGGGTTTGCTACTTCAATACCTGTACCAATTGCAGGGGGTAAAGAAAAATTACCTTCACTGTCATAAACTGGTGTAGTAGAAGGCATATTTAAAGCATTGAATAAAATTGAACCTAACGCATTCTCAATTAAATTTTTCTTATTTGTATTGGTGTAAATTGTAGAAGATGTAAATTTTAAATTTTTAGCAATTTCTGTATCAAAATTAAAACGAATGTTTCTTCTATTAAAGTTTGCTTTAGCACCTCCCACGATTCCATCTTGACTTGTTACAGACAATCCTAAAGAATAAGTAGATTTTTTAGTCCCTTTATTTAAAGTATAGTCTATACTATAAATAGGTGCTGTTTCAAAAACTGAACCTTGCCAATTTGTCCCTTGGCCTAAACCACTAACATTTGGAAAAGGTAAATCCTCTCCGTTTGAAGCAAAAGCTTCATTTGCTAGCAATGCGTATTCAGTTGCGTTTAGAAGTGGTATTTCTCTTGTTGTGTTTTGAAAACCAGTAGAAACATTTAAAATCGATTGAAAATCAGTATTTTTTCTTCCTGACTTTGTAGTAACTAAGATGACACCGTTTGCAGCACGAACACCATAAATACCAGCAGAAGCATCTTTAAGGATATTTATAGACTCTATATCTGATGGATTTACTACACTTAGTTCTTCAATAACCCTACCATCCAATAAAATTAACGGTCTACTATCTCCATTTGTAGAGACACCACGAATTCTAATATTAGATCCAGCTCCAGGAGAACCTGATGACTGGGTAATATTCACACCTGCTACTTGACCTTGAAGTGCCTGTTCTATTCTTGTAGGTTTTAAATCTTCTATAGTAGCACTAGAAACAACAGAAACTGCTCCTGTTACTTCTTTTTTACTTTGCGTTCCATATCCAATAACGACTACTTCATTTAATGACTCTGTAGCTTGTTCTAAAGAAACATTTATAGTTGCTTGGTTAACCAAAACCTCTTTGGTTTTGTATCCCAAATAATTAAAAACTAAAATAGCCCCTTTATCAATATTCGATAAAGTGTACATTCCATCAAAATCTGTTTGCGTTCCAATAGTTGTCCCTTTAATACTTATACTTACCCCTGGTAATACGTCACCATTTGTAGCATCTTTTACAACACCTTTTACATTCGTTGTTTGAGAGTTCATCAAAAACGGTGATAAGAAAAGGAGTAATATCATTATTTTTTTACTCATAAAATAAAGTTTAATTATTTGTAATTATGTTTCTTGTAAATTTAAGGTTATTATTATATTAATTTGATAAAAAAAAACGCAACAAATAAGAAGATACCTCAAACATCCTATATTTACTTATGAATAATGATCTAAAAAAAACAAAGAACTCTATAAAAAAATTTAAATGTTGTGGTAATGTTGTAATTAATTCACAATAAATATAGGTGCTATATTTCTAAAATATAGTTTGTTAAGTTAGCATCATGTGACAAATCTATTTTTTTTCTTAGTCTATAACGTTTAACTTCAACACTTCTAGGCGAGATGTTTAACAAGGGTGCAATCTCTTTAGAGGAAAGGTTTAACCTAAGATAAGCACATAATCTTAAATCATTTGGTGTCAATTCTGGATGTTTAGACTTTATTTTCTTTAAGAATTTTTTATCTGCGTTATTAAATGCCTCTTGAAACATTTTCCAATCATCTGTATTGTTTAAATCTTTATCAATAATCTTTATAACTCTTGTAATTCCTNTAGCTCCGTTAGCCNTAAGCTCTTGTTTAATACTGTTTAAAAATTCATTTTTCTTTATTAAACTCATCGTAGATGTTGCNAGCTCTCTATTTTTACTTTCAATATCACTCCTTAATTTATCATTATTTAATTTAATAATCTTTTGATTAGACTCTAATTCTTTTAATTCTAATTCAATTCTAGACTTCTCTATTAGCTNTTCTTTTTGCTTCTTATAATATCTTTGTGAAAACAAATGAGAACTATACAANAAAAGAANAANCAATACTATATAAAGCACAATCAATACATTAGACAAATACCAGGGTTTCAAAATTTTAAAACTAAATGATGNTATATTCTTACTTAATTTTCCATCAATAGATGCCTTTACTTTAAATATGTAACTTCCTGGACTTAAATTTTCGAATAAAAATGTATTTTTTTCTGAAAATACACTCCATTTTGTATTTAAGCCTTCTAGCATATAAGCATATTTTGTTATAGAAGATTTATTGTAATTTGGAACGCT
>JGI26086J50260_1000372_pt1 | contig 29276 bp, 30 predicted proteins | sample SaaInl3SG_22_DNA_FD_50260 | JGI IMG/M metagenome (IMG submission 50260)
AAATTCAATACCATTTCGATTTCCGGCTACCACATCCAAGAAGCAGGGGCTGACGCTGCTCTGGAGCTCGCGTACACCCTTGCAGACGGTAAAGAATACATNCGCACTGCATTGGCTTCAGGACTCGATATTGACCANTTTGCGCCACGACTGTCGTTCTTTTTTGGCATCGGCATGAATTTCTATATGGAGATCGCAAAACTTCGCGCGGCGCGTCTTCTCTGGAATGAAATCGTCAATGAGTTTGACCCCAAAGATGAGCGTTCAACGGTGTTGCGCACTCATTGTCAGACCTCAGGTTGGTCCCTGACTGAACAAGATCCCTACAACAATGTGGTTCGAACCACCATTGAGGCCATGGCAGCGGTCTTTGGCGGNACACAATCGCTGCACACCAACTCCTTTGATGAAGCAATCGCCCTACCAACTGAGTTTAGCGCCCGNATCGCCCGTAATACGCAGCTTATCCTGCAAGAAGAAACTGGGATCCGNCAGGTAGTTGATCCCTGGGGTGGCTCCTACATGATGGAGTCTTTGACTGACGAACTTGCTACACGCGCCCGTGAATTGATCGCCGAGGTTGAAGCCGAGGGCGGCATGGCAAAGGCGATCGAAGCCGGGCTTCCCAAACTACGTATTGAGGAATCGGCGACCAACAAGCAAGCGCGAATCGACCGTGGCGAAGACGTTATCGTCGGCGTCAATAAATACCGATTGGCTGAAGGCACCGAGGAAGAGATCGATGTTCTCTCAATTGACAATGCCCGTGTCCGTGATGCCCAAATCAAACAACTGGCCAAGATCAAGAATGACCGCGACAGCGCAGTGGCCGATCGTTGCCTGAATGCACTAACGGCCTGTGCTAAATCTGGCGAAGGCAATTTACTGGGGCTCGCCATTGACGCGATTCGAGCACGCTGTACAGTCGGAGAAATCTCGGACGCCCTGGAGGCCGTGTTCACACGGTTCCAGGCCACACATCGGAGTGTATCAGGCGTGTATGGCAGTCATTTCAAAGACGACGCCGGTTGGCAGCAACTCACAACGCGGGTGGCTGCATTTGAAACAACCAATGGGCGTCGACCACGAATTCTGGTGGCGAAAATGGGGCAAGACGGCCATGACCGTGGTGCCAAAGTAGTTGCGACTGCCTTCGCGGATTTAGGATTCGACGTTGATCTCTCACCAATGTTCTCAACGCCGGCTGAGGTGGCTCGCCAAGCCGTCGAAAACGATGTGCACGCCATTGGCGTCAGCTCGCTTGCTGCGGGTCACTTGACACTAATTCCCGAGCTCAAAGCGGCACTCGCTGCCGAAGGAGCCGATGACATCATCATCTTTGCCGGTGGCGTGATACCACGTCAGGATTATCAGACCCTCTATCATGCCGGTGTGGCAGCGATCTTCGGACCTGGAACACAGATTCCGGATTGCGCCAAACAAGTGCTTGAAGCCATCGAGAGTGCCCGTGCCGACGATTGACACGGCTGCTCTCTTAAAAGGCCAACGGCGTGCNTTGGCCAAGGCCATTACCCTCATTGAATCAAGTCGTCCGTCGCATCGCGAAGCGGCTGCACAGTTGCTTGAACACTTATTGCCTCATTCTGGAAGAAGCCTCCGGCTTGGAATTTCTGGAGTACCCGGAGTTGGGAAGTCCACCTTCATCGAAGCCTTTGGCCTCTATTTGATCAGCCTCGGCAAAAAGGTGGGCGTTCTGGCAGTCGATCCTTCGTCGCCATTGCATGGGGGCTCGATTCTTGGCGACAAAACACGGATGGAACGACTCTCTCGCGAGGATGCCGCCTTCATCCGACCGTCGCCTGCAGGCCGCTCGTTGGGGGGTGTGGCGAACAGAACCCGTGAGGCGATTTTGGTCGCTGAGGCGGCTGGATACGACGTCATTTTGGTCGAAACCGTGGGTGTCGGCCAGTCCGAATACGAAGTNCAATCCATGACNGATGCCTTTTTNGTGCTGATGCAGCCCGGCGCTGGAGATGAGTTGCAGGGCATCAAAAAAGGTATTTTGGAATTGGCAGATTTCATTGTGGTGAACAAGGCCGATGGNGATGCAGAACGCTTGGCGGGACAATCAGTAGTGCACTACAAAAACGCCATGGGGTTTCTTACGCATCAAGGGTTTTGGACTCCAGAAGTCTTCTCTGTTAGCTCGCTTGCACCGAAAGGGATTGATCATCTGTGGAGTCGGCTCGAGGCATACCAAAGCGCGGGGCAAGAAGCGATTCCTGCGCGCCGCCAACAACAAGCTAGCATGTGGTTTGAACGGCTCTTGAATGATGGCATCACGGACATGTTGAAGGCAGATATGCAGTGGGCCGCGCGTTACCAACACATGCGCGAAGCAGTGTCCCGCGGCGACATGGCTCCCCCCCAGGCGGCATTGGCATGCATTGAGCCGATTCGGGATGCGCTAAATCGTTAGCGGTTCGTCGCGAACAACACCTCTTTTCTTATATGCTAAAACGATCATCGAGTCTGAGGAGATCCAAGACCATGTTGCATAAAATTGACCATGTAGGCATTGCTGTAACGGATATCGAAGCCGCCATCAAAACCTACCAGGGGTTGGGATTTACTCTCACCGGTCGAGACCGTGTGGACTCACAACAAGTGGAAACTGCCTTTTTTCAGATTGGCGAATCTTGTATTGAATTGATCGCTGCCACCGAAGAGAACTCTCCGATTGCCAAGTTCATTGCCAAAAACGCGGGCAAGGGTGGTCTTCAGCAATTGGCAATTACAGTCACGGATATCGAAAGCGAGCTTGCACGTCTGAAGAATGCTGGCTACACCCTCATCAATGAAACACCGGTGCCTGGCGCGCACGGGACCCTGGTCGCCTTCGTGCACCCGAAAGACACCGAAGGCGTGTTGCTCGAGCTGTGCCAACATCCTACCGAAAGTCACTGATGCATCTCGCATCTATCATGCGCTACCCGATCAAAGGGTTTGCTGGAGAATCACTTCTGCAGGCGGACTTGGCTCCGCAGCAACGAATGACTGGAGATCGGATTTACGCACTCCAACATCGCGACCGCGTGCCACCACAGGACATCGGCTGGCGCCCGAAAAAATATTTCATCCAATCGGTTCAAACCGATATTTTGGCCGAAATCGATGTCCATTGGAGTGCCGATCACGCCCTGTTCAACTATCAGGGAAGATCCCTTTCGCTATCGCGTCCGTTTGATTTGGATGAATCGCTGGCCGCTTGGGTGGCCCAATTCTTCCCCGATGCATCGGGCTTTGAATTAATTCATGAACCGACAGGGCTGACAGATGAGCCCGAGGCCTTTATCTCACTGGTCAATCAAGCAACCGTTGATGCCATCGCTGTATCAACTGCCACTCAAGCCAATCCAGCCAGATACCGGAGCAATCTCGTAGTTGACGGACTGCCACCCTTCGCCGAAACCGACTGGATTGGTGCGGAGTTGCACATTGGCGAGGTGACGTTTGATGTTATCGAACCGATTGTTCGTTGTTTGGCAACCGAGTGTGATTGGCAAGGCGGCCGTGACAAGGGATTCCTCACACGCCTGAACGAGTCACTCAACACTGACCATTGTGGCGTATTTTTGAAAACACGCGTCGGTGGACGACTACAGACTGGCGATTCGCTCGTGATACATCACAAATAGGTCAAGCGAGAATCCTGCTTTTTCGCCTTGCTGCTCTGCACCACTGAGGGAACTGCTCGGAGTATTGCATCAATGTACCGTTCAGTATCGAAATCAGTGTGATGTAACGGCGACTGCATCTCATCCAGCGCACCTCGGACAACAGACTCCAACCACAGCGCGCGGTCCATCGCATCGGTGATACTTTGACCCGACAGTGCCTGAATCAGTCTTCGGCGCATCCGATCTCGTGCATCTCGGATGGCATGCATCGCAACAGAGTCAGCTGATAACAAACTCGACAACTCATAAATCAACGTGGTGCGTGCCGGCGCGTGCAACTGCGCCTCCATCCAATCGGTGATCGCCTGGATCGGATCAGCCACTCGGGTCAGCAGTGCACTGAGCGTCGCATAGTGTCGAAGTACAATCGCGAGGAGCACCTCGTGTTTGCTATCAAAGTGCTTGTAAATCGTGCCCTTACCAATACCCGCGTGCGCGGCGATGATGTCCACAGAAACGGGACGAATTCCCTGCTCCGCCATCAACGATTCCGCAACGTTGAGGATGTCTTGCTCACGACGGACGAAGGCGGCTTGCTTACGTTTTTCGCGCTCCTCACGAACCGCCTGTGACAGACTCACTGTGCCGCCCGAAACAGACGATAAAAATTTTCCGTGGTTTGCTCAGCAACGGATGCTGGTGACACACCGCGAAGCGCCGCAACCGCCTCAGCCACATGGCTAACAAAAGCCGGCTCATTGGTTTTCCCGCGGAAAGGCACCGGAGCTAACCAGGGCGCATCCGTTTCAATTAACAAGCGGTCGGCAGGAATTTTTCGGCACACGTCATGCACATTGGTGGCCTTCGGAAAACTGACAATTCCAGACATTGAAATGTAGTAACCCAAATCAAGCGCCGCTTTTGCCATCTCCCAGGTTTCGGTGAAGCAGTGCAACACACCCGCAGTCTCCAAACATCCGTGTTGACGAATCATCGCAAGAGTCTCTTCACGCGCGTCGCGGGTGTGGACAACGATCGGTAGTTGCAACTTCTTACCGGCAATCAGGTGGGTAGCGAAGCTGTCACGTTGCACATCATCCACCGGCGCATGGTACCCATCGAGCCCAGTCTCCCCCAATGCGATCACCTTGGGTGCACCGGCCAGAGTTGATAATTGCTCAACGGTCACTCCTGGCTCTTCATGAGCGTGACATGGATGGATTCCCACAGTTGCCCAAACCGGATCGTGAGCTGCGGCTAATTGCCGTGGTGCATCGTTTCCAAGTGTGATCGAAATACACAGCATGCGGTCCACACCCTGAGTTTTGGCAGCATCCAGAAGACTCTGCACACCACCCTCACGGGACGAGACATCGATGCAATCGAGATGGCAGTGTGAATCGATCATAGAATTCCTCCGAGCACGATTGTAACAGCGATCGCCCGAGGGTTTGCAGGTCCTGCGATGAAATTCCATCCGCAAACTGTTTCAATTCTNGATGATCCAAAATGACCGACACGCCAATGCCAGGCACGAATGGATCCATCACACCGACCGAAGCAAACCAAAAAATTCGGACCTGTGTCTCGACGGTCCACTCCATGGTCTCGAGTCGCAAGCGATGCACGCCACCGACCGGTGCTGCATCAAAGTCTCCGGGTAAAAAAAACGCGGGCCGCCCAGCGAAGGGTAACCAGTGATGCAGTAATTGAAGGCGCTGATCACAACGCAGTGAGAGTTCCATGACCACAGCATAGGTGCCCCGAACCAAGTGATGGTTAGGCTTGGACTCTGGTCCAAACAAAACCCCAAGCCGCCAACAGAACCGACATCGCCAAAGGTAAATTCACCGTGATGTTTGCTTGTGCTTGCAGTCGACTGTCATTNACTCGATCGAGCACTTGTACAAACCAGTTCGGNTCGGGGTATGGACCATCAAAACCCAACACCGCACGTTGTTCTGCCTGGGCACGTATCAGTGCCATGACGATCCGAGAAAAAGCGGTCAAAATGATCTTGGCATCTTTTTTCTGAAATTGACTGGCGATCTTTTGCGGATCCTGTCCGTCCCGCACTTGGTGCAGTGCCTTGAGCACCAACTTCGCCAGCGCCAACCGCTCAGGTGCCTCGATGCAAGCCAATGGCTCAGAGAGCAGTGCGTCTCCCAGTTCCACATCCTCAGCTTGCCCCCCAGAAGCCGTCGCGAAGGCAGCGAGATCTGCGATCGCTGGTGGCGCCACNCGGATCATTCGCAACCGGCTCACCAGAGTTGGCAGGAGCTTTCCTGGTANCGCGGTCTCGAACACAAAGAAAGTACCCGGTGGTGGTTCTTCCACGATCTTCAGCAAGGCATTACTTGAGGATTGGTTCAGCGCTTCGGCTGGCCGCACCTGAATCACACGTTTTCCGCCCAGTGCGGCCGTGGTGTACGCCACCTGAATAGCTTGACGTACCGCATCCACAGGAATCATTCCTGCCGCTCCTTCAGGAACAAGCGCCATTAGATCTGGATGCGTTCCCAGTTGCACCTGATGACAACCGGAACAGTGTCCACAGGGCGACGTTTCAGTACTTTGACACAGCAAGACCGCTGTCAGTTGTTCTCGAAGCGGGCGCACAGAAATACCGGGAGGCGCCACCAGGCAAAATGCCTGAGGACGGCCGTAGGTACCACCTTGGGATATCTCACGCCACGCAGGGTCTAACCAAGGCTGCATGGCAAACCCCATCGCAACGCAAGCTGAGTCAACATGTCGTGACTCACACTGGCCTCATCCGCTTCTGCATTAATGAGCAACACTCGATCTGGTTCTTCCTGTGCCATGGCATGGTAGCTGGCACGCACGCGCTGGAAAAAATCGCCNGCTTCTGATTCTATCCGATCAAGTGCCGCGCGCTGTCCGGCGCGCGATAAACCCACCTCAACCGATACATCAAAAATTAGGGTGGTATCGGGTCGCAGGGTCCCTTGGACCAATGACTCCAGTTCGGCAATCCACTGCACTGGCAACTGTCTTCCACCGCCCTGATAGGCATAGGTTGCATCGGTAAAGCGGTCGCAAATGACCCATTGGCCGCGATCGAGTGCCGGTAGAATGAGTTGTTCGATGTGCTGCGCACGGGCTGCGAACATCAACAGTAACTCCGTCTTTGGCGCTACGGTTTCCGCAGAGTGCGACAATAACAACTCCCGAATACGCTCAGCATAGAGCGTTCCGCCTGGTTCGCGTGTCTCAACNTAGGGAATTTGATGCGCATCTAAAAACGCGCAAAGAGCACGCTTTTGCGTCGTTTTTCCTGCGCCNTCAACACCTTCTAAGGTGACGAACTGTGGAGACAAGTCNCTCATCGTTTCAGCTGATACTTCCGTACATTGGCATTGTGTTCTTGCAATGTGTAGGAGAATACATGGGCACCCTGCCCGTCGGCGACAAAATACAACTCACCGGTGATCTCGGGCTGGCTAACCGCACGTAATGCATCCGGACCTACCAATGCGATAGGTGTAGGAGGTAAGCCATTGATTCGATAGGTATTATAAGGTGTTTTCTGTCGTAGATGTTGGCGCGTCAGATTGCCATCAAAATTGTCGCCCAAACCATAAATCACCGTCGGATCGGTTTGCAAACGCATGCCACGTCGAAGACGTTCAATGAATACACCGGCAATCCGCGGGCGTTCGGCCGAGATCGCTGTTTCTTTTTCGACAATGGACGCGAGGATGAGTAACTCATAAGGTGTTTGCAACACCTCGGCCACCGGCTCACTGCGTGCATTCCAGGCGGAATCCACTGCCTCTTTCAGCGCCTGATGCGCCAGTCCTAGGAGCTCGGACCGATCCATCCGTTGCTTCCACACGTAGGTTTCCGCAAGAAAAGCGCCCTCAGGGTGGGCATACTCTGGACTCAGGAGTTGTTGTAGCGCTTGGCCTTCAGGAGTGGGACCGTCCAAATCGGCTGCCTGCGCTATGCGAGATAACAGTTCATTGGTCCGAATCCCCTCAGGGACTGTCAATCGACTGCGCACCGCGTCACCCGCATGAATCGCTTGCAGGGCATCCTCCACCGTGAAGTCAGAAACAAATGCATAACGCCCGGCTTGGAGCTGCGTCCATGTAGGGTGAAGTCGAAAGATAAGCGCCCGCTCGATGTTTGACAGACTAGGCGCCAAAAGTTTCAGGACCTGATGCGCTGGCGTCCCGGGCGGCACATCCAATGTCGTCACTGCAACGGGCTGGTTTACGCGATCTGTAATATACGCATTGAATCCAACCACCAAAGCAGCAAGTAAGACTGCGCCACCAATCAGCAGGCGCATCATCAAATCCGCTTAAAGATCAACGTCCCATTGGTGCCGCCGAAACCGAAGCTGTTCGACAGGGCCATATCCACTTTCGCATCGCGGGCAACATTGGGCACATAATCCAAACGACACCCTTCGCCAACCGAGTCCAGGTTGATAGTCGGTGGCAACACCTGATCGCGCAGCGCCAAGGCAGCAAAGCACGCCTCAAGCGCACCTGCAGCACCAAGAGCATGTCCGGTCATTGATTTAGTCGAACTGACGGCGACCTGCCCCGCATGCGATCCCATCAGTGATTCGATGGCTTGTGATTCAGCCACATCACCCAAAGGCGTGGACGTTCCGTGGGCATTCACATAATCGATCGCGTCGGCAGAGACACCGGCATCTCGCAATGCATTTTGCATCGCGGCCCGCGCACCCCGCCCATCTTCGGCCGGAGCAGTCATGTGATGAGCATCATCACTCATTCCAAAACCCACCAACTCAGCAATGATGTTGGCGCCACGCGCTTTCGCTGACTCATACTCTTCCAGCACCATGGTCGCGGCACCATCAGCCAACACAAAGCCGTCGCGGTCTTTATCCCACGGGCGGCTGGCCGCCTGCGGATCGTCGTTTCGCGTCGACAACGCACGGGCTGCTGAAAAGCCTGCTATCCCAAGTTGAGTCGANGCTTTTTCAGCACCACCTGCAATAACGACATCCGCATCCCCATACGCGATCATGCGCGCACCGAACCCAATACAATGCGTCGAGGTCGTGCATGCGGTGGTGATGGCAATATTGGGGCCTTGAAAGCCGTATTTGATCGCGAGATTCCCAGCGATCATGTTGATAATCGAGCCTGGGACAAAAAATGGCGAGACCTTGCGTGGACCACGCTCATAAAGCAACAGCGTCGTGCTCTCGATCAGTGATAAACCACCAATACCGGAACCAATTGACACACCCACACGGGTCGGATCGAATCCACTGTCCATCAGACCAGAGTGTTCGACGGCCTGGATCGCACTGACCATACCGTATTGGATGAACGGATCCATCTTCCGCGCATCCTTAGCGGGCATATACTGCTCAAGTTCGAACTCCGGAACCAGCCCGGCGAATTTAGTCGGATAATCCGCTGTGTCGAATTCTGTGATCGCCGTGATACCACTTTGACCAGCCAGAATCGCCTTCCATGACGCTTCGACGGTGACACCACAGGGGCTCAACATCCCAAGGCCTGTGACTACAACGCGACGCTTTGACATAGTGACTCTCTTTTTAATCTGACACAAAAAAGCCGCGCAAAACGCGGCCTCTTGCTACTTCTGACGTCGATGGCAAGTCCCGAATTACAGGTTTGCTTCGATGTAGGAGATGGCTTGCTGCACTGTCGTGATTTTCTCAGCTTCCTCGTCGGGGATTTCGGTTTCGAATTCCTCTTCAAGAGCCATCACCAACTCAACTGTATCCAGTGAATCAGCGCCGAGATCGTTGACGAAAGATGATTCCGTCGTAACCTCGTCTTCTTTTACGCCAAGTTGTTCGCACACGATTTTCTTGACGCGCTCTTCGATATTACTCATCGCTCAGAATACTCCTAAAAGTGTTTGCTGCCACTGTTCAATGTGGCGTCATTATTACTGATGTCCCGAAGATTACAAGCTTCGCGATATCCGACTTAGGCCATATACATGCCGCCATTGACATGCAGGGTAGTTCCGGTGACGTAGCTTGCCTCTGTACTGGCAAGGAAAGCAACGGCACCAGCCACTTCGTTAGCCAAGCCTAAACGGCCCAGCGGAACCTGTGACAACAACGCCTCTTTCTGCGCTTCAGGCAGATCATGCGTCATGTCAGTTTCAATAAATCCCGGTGCAACGGCGTTCACTGTAATCGCGCGGCTGCCAAATTCACGGGCCATAGCGCGTGTCATGCCCTCAAGGCCTGCCTTGGCCGCGGCATAATTCACTTGGCCTGCGTTTCCCATCGAACCCACAACTGAGCTGATGTTAATGATACGTCCTGTACGGGCTTTGGTCATCGGTTTGATGAATGCCGACACAACGGTGTAAATCGACGTGAGATTGGTGTCGATAACCGACTGCCAATCCTCAGGTTTCATCCGCAACATCAACGTGTCCTTGGTAATCCCGGCGTTGTTGACCAAGACCAATGGACTTTTGTCAGAAGCGGCGAGATCGGCGGCGAGTGCTTGAACCTGCTCGCTGTCGGTCACATTCAAAACGCGACCTTCGCCCTGCGATCCCAAATGTGCCGAAATTTGCTCTGCACCAGCCGCCGTCGTGGCCGTTCCAACCACATACAGTCCGGCGGCGACCAAGCGATCNGCGATCGCACGACCTATACCTCGGCTGGCGCCAGTCACTAGTGCATAATTCATCCCAANTCCCTCATTTGTTCCAACGCCTGCTCAAACTGCGCTGCATTTGACAGCGCTGCGTGCGCCACCGGTGTTCCAATGCGTTTGGCTAAACCACACAAGACGGCTCCTGGACCGAATTCGGCCGCCGCCGTGACGCCCAACGCATCCAAGCTTTGAATGGTTTGTGTCCAACGGACAGGGGAAAACGTTTGCGCGATGAGCTGTTGCCGTATCCGTTCAGGCTCGGTCTCAGGAACCATACTGACATTCTGTATAACCGGTGCCCTCGGCACACTGATCACAACATCGGCCAACCGTTCCGCCAACTGCTCTGCTGCAGGCCGCATCAACGCGCAATGAAACGGTGCACTGACAGGTAATGGCAAGGCGCGTTTCGCTCCAGCGTCCTTCAATCGCGGCAGCGTGGCCTCAACCGCAGCAGCATGACCCGCAATCACCAATTGCCCCGGCGCATTGTAATTGACCGCTTCCACAACCTGACCCGATGCCTCAGACACCTCGGCACAGATGCGCTCAATGCACTCATCATCGAGTCCGAGGACGGCGGCCATCGCACCAGTCCCGGCTGGTACTGCCTGTTGCATGTACCGACCCCGTGCTTGCACCACCAACACTGCGTCGGTCAGTTGCATGGCACCCATCGATGTTAGCGCCGAGTATTCCCCCAAGCTGTGGCCACAGGCATAGTCCGCCTCGACACCCCCTGCCAGCGACCAGGCACGCGATAATGCGACTCCTGCTGTGAGCAAAAGTGGTTGCGTAATTTCAGTTTGCGACAAAGTCTCGGCAGGACCCTCTTGCGCAAGTGACCAGAGGTCATATCCCAGCGCATCGGAGGCTTCACTGAAGGTGTGCGAGATGACCGGGTAAGACGCAGCCAAATCAGCAAGCATGCCAACGGACTGCGACCCTTGCCCCGGGTACAGGGCGACGAAGGCCATAGCGACTATTCGTCGTCTTCTGCAGCTTCATCCTGACGTGGTACCACCACTTGGCGCCCACGATAAAACCCGTCTGGGCTGATGTGGTGACGACGGTGTACTTCACCTGTCATCGCATCAGTCGACAAAGTCGGCCCAGTCAGCGCATCGTGTGAACGACGCATGCCGCGACGTGCGCGTGATTTTTTGTTCTGTTGAACGGCCATGATGATCTCCCTTCAGGGTCCCTGTTCATTCTTTAATTGTGTAAGCACCGCAAACGGGCTTTCTCTTTCCGGAGCATCGCCGGGCTCCGGATCCGGTGTCCATCCGCTGTCACACGCTTCATGCATTGGCATGATCGGCAACAACAAAACCAATTCATCCTCTATCGCCTGTCGGAGCAACAACTCTCCGTCCTCGATCAGTATTGGATCGAGTGCCTTATCCAGGCTTTGCATTTCCGTTTCAGAAAACACCAAGCCCCAAGCAATCGACCCATCAAGTCGCAACCGCACTGGCTCCAAGCACCGTTGACAAACCATCTCTACATCGCAGCCAAGCGTTCCAACAACTCGTCTCGGCCCATAAGGAACTCGAGAGCCTGTCACTGATGCCGTACCACCTGGCAACAAGGTCGCCATTTCCGCGAGCCTCTTGTAGTGTTCAGGCTGCAAGATTCCTGATAGCGTCTCCCCCGCATCAATAAAGCGGTTCGCATTCAGGTGCTCAGGCAAGGTGTCTGAAAACATAGGCGGGGGATTTTAGTGATGCGACCGCCGACTGTCAAAGACTAAACCCGGAAATGCCATGCTAAATCACCCACTTTTGTTCGCAACCGAGAGCCGCTACAAGATTGCGTTGCTCAAACGACTCAATATTGCGTTCGATAATGAGCCGGCTCATCTCGACGAAACCCCCATGGAGCATGAGGATCCGGGCGATCTGTCACGACGATTGGCACGCGCGAAAGCGGAGCATGTCTGGGCAAAGTATCCGNATCGCTGCATTCTTGCCGGCGACCAAGCCGCCGGTCTTGGCGATGGCATTCTGAGCAAACCTGGCTCGATAGAAGAGGCCATGATGCAGCTCACTCGCATGTCGGGTCAGCGTATTTCGTTCCACACCAGTATCTGTTTATTGCACCCAAGCGAACAACCACGCGAACACACTGAGGTCGTGACCGCGCAGTTACGCAGGATTTCGGCAGACGAGATTCGCCGCTACGTGTTAATTGAACAGCCGCTTGATTGCGCAGGCAGTTTCAAAGTGGAGGCCCTGGGAATCAGCTTATTCTCGGCAATCGAAAGCCGCGATCCAACCGCACTTGAGGGCCTGCCGCTGATCCAACTGGCTCAATGGCTAAGAGAGATCGGATTCCAGGCACCCTGACGCACCATCCAGCTCAGAGCCGTCCCCATTCCGAAACCAAATTCACGGCTGATTTGATTCAACAAGGGCTCATCGTTGGTGTAATACACCCGCTCTTTTGCACCAATCCATTCGCGCGCCACCTCCAACGGATCGGCCAATGAGTCGATCAATCCGTAACGCAATGCCTGCTCGCCACTCCACACTCGGCCATCGAATAAATCTTCTTGCCCCGGATTTAGGCGACTACCGCGGCCCTCACGGACTCGGGCGATAAATTGTGCATGCGTCGCATCCAAGAGCTGCTGCAAATGTTCCCGGTCACGCAATGACTCGGGCTGAAAAGGATCTAGCATGGCTTTGTTTTCGCCGGCAATGATCAGCCGTCGCTCAACACCCAGTTTCTGCATCAATTCAGAAAAGCCAAAACTCGCTGAAATCACTCCGATGGATCCGACGATCGATGCCGGCGCAGCATGAATGGTGTCGGCGGCTGCCGCGATATAATAGGCACCGCTGGCTCCAATGTCGCCAATGACTGCATGCACTGGCTTATTGGGATACGCGGCCTTCAAATCGAGAATCGTTCGATACACATATTCAGCCTGCACTGGACTGCCACCAGGTGAATTGATCTCAAGCATCACACCCCGGGATCCTGGCGCCTCAAAGGCGGCTTGCAGATTTTGCTGCAAATCGAATGCNTTAGCGGATTCCTCGGCCGCAATCACTCCATCGATTGGCACTACCGCTGTGTGCTCAGCAGTCGCCAGCGCATCCACCTGCAGCTCGCTTTGGTTCCAAATCATCACCGTTAAGCCGATTACATAGCCGATCGTCAACGTTTTGAAAAAGATCCCCCAGCGCCGACTTCTGCGTTGCTCTGCCGTCGCCTGGTTCAGTGTCCGTTCCATTACCGCCCACAGACGATCCGATTCCTCACGTTGCGCTGGATTAGTGGTTTTTACATTCTCAGTTTCTGACCAGGGATCTGTGCTCACAAAGTACCTCTCAGTAAATTTCAGGATCTAACCCGGCACCACGCAAAAACGCATGGATCGGATTGGGTATCGGCGCCTCAACGAAGATCTCATGACCACTGGCTGCAATCAAACCAATTGAGCGACTGTGTAAGCACAGCCCATTGATGCCCTGAGCACGCCATGCATCGCGTTGCGAGTCCGGCTGATACTTTGTGTCACCGAGCACCGCATGTTTGTGAAAGGCCGCATGTACTCGGATCTGGTGCGTCCGTCCTGTCACTGGCTCTGCTGCGACCAAGCTGCATCCATCAAGATACTCAAGTACCTTAATCCGAGTGTGCGACGGCTTGCCGCGCTCTGACACATTGACAAACCGCTCGCCGCCCCGCTCCACCTTTTCCAGGGGCGCCTCGACATCTACCAAATACTGCGGCCACTTACCCTGAAGTAACGCCACATAACGCTTTTTTAAGCCCTTATCTTGGTCACGCAGTTGTTGATGCATGCGACGCAGTGCAGACGGTCTGCGCGCCACAATAAGACAACCACTGGTCTCCCGATCAAGGCGGTGCACCAACTCGAGAAACTTCTCAGTGGGTCGAGCCAATCGAAGCTGTTCAATCAACCCAGTGGCCAACCCTGACCCCCCGTGCACAGCCAAGCCCGCCGGCTTGTTCAGTACAATTAAGTCCTCATCCTCATACAAAAGTGCATCAGACAGGCGCATCTGAATACCCTTATTGGCTACCTGCTCACGCTCTGGCCCAAGTGTCACNGGGGGAATCCGCACCACGTCTCCAGCAGCAATCCGTGANTCTGGCTTGCAGCGACCCTTATTGATCCGTACTTCTCCGGTCCGAATCATCTTGTAGATCCGGCCCTTTGGTAGGCCCTTCAATTGGGTCGTTAAAAAGTTGTCTAGCCGCTGCCCTTCTTTGGACTCATCGACTGTCACCCATTGGACCTTCTTTTCCACTACGTTCTCCATGTTGCATTGCCGTAGCCGACATGCGCTGTTATGCTCCGGGGAGCTGTAGGTTGAGTCAAGACTCCCTACCGTGAAAAAAGACCTCCGGGGTAAACGTCGGAGATGAGAAACACCCGCCCGGTCTTGGCGGGCCAGCAAAGCTGGGACAAACACATCCATGTGTCGGCAGGAATTCCTGCAGTAACTAGAAATTTCGGGGCTCCCGGTCTACCGGTCGAGCCCAGCTACAGTGTGATTTGTCGCTCAGGTTATCGCCTGAGCCTTGGTTAGTATAGCTAGCCTTCCGAGATCGTGGCGATCAAACCATGAAGGTTGCCACTACTATGAAGCGTATCCTAATTAATGCCGTGCAAGCGGAAGAAGTCCGTGTCGCCATGGTCGACGGTCAAAAACTCTATGACCTCGACATTGAATCCTCAGACCGAGAGCAAAAAAAGGGCAATATTTATCGGGCCCGTATTTCCCGTATNGAACCNAGTCTTGAAGCCGCNTTCATTGACTTTGGCAGTGAACGTCACGGATTTCTGCCACTCAAAGAAATCTCGCCTGAATACTTCTACACGCCACCTGCCCAAGGTGAGCGAGTGCGAATTGAAAAGGTCTTGAAAGAAGGTCAAGAACTGATCATCCAGGTAGAGAAGGAAGAGCGCGGCACCAAAGGAGCTGCACTCACTACTTACATTTCATTGGCGGGACGCTACCTCGTCTTGATGCCGAATAATCCAGACGCCGGCGGTATTTCACGCCGCATCGAAGGAGACGATCGGTCTGAATTGAAAGAGAAGCTGGCGCAACTCACCATTGCTCCCGGGGCTGGCATTATCATCCGAACTGCAGGCGTAGGACGTACTGTTGAAGAAATNCAGTGGGATCTCGACTACTTGGATACCGCGTGGCAGGCGATCAAAAAAGCAGCTCTGTCAGGAGTTGCGCCATTCCTGATCTATCAAGAATCTAACGTCATTGTTCGGGCTATCCGCGATCACCTGCGTGCCGACATCGGTGAAGTGCTGGTCGACAACGCTGAAGTCTATGAAAAAGCCAAAGACCTGATTCAACAGGTTATGCCGTCGTTCTTAAACAAAGTGAAGTACTACGACGACGAGACACCGCTTTTCAATCGGTTCCAAATTGAAGGGCAAATTGAATCGGCGTTCCAACGGGAGGTGCGGCTGCCATCAGGTGGTGCCATCGTGATCGATCCTACCGAAGCATTGGTATCCATCGACATCAACTCGGCGCGCGCAACCAAAGGCGGTGACATCGAAGAAACCGCACTGCATACCAACTTAGAGGCTGCAGAAGAAATTGCGCGACAATTGCGACTGCGTGACATGGGTGGCCTGGTGGTTATCGACTTCATTGACATGTCCTCAAACAAGAACCAGAAAGCGGTTGAAAATCGCCTAAAAGACGCACTGAAACCCGATCGTGCCCGTGTACAAATCGGACGCATCTCACGATTTGGTTTGTTAGAAATGAGTCGACAGCGCCTGCGTCCATCGCTCGGTGAAACCAGTGGCGTGGTCTGCCCACGTTGTCATGGCCAAGGCAGCATCCGTGATGTCCAGTCGCTTGCTTTGCAAATCCTCCGGTTGTTGGAAGACGAAGCGGTCAAGGAGAAAACAGGTGAAGTCCGGGTTCAAGTGCCTGTGCCTGTGGCCACCTTCTTGCTGAATGAAAAGCGTCAGCAACTCGAACTGATCCAACGCCGTCAAAAAGTACGGGTTTTGGTCATCCCGAACCCCAATATGGAAACACCGACCTACGATCTGCAACGCTTGCGCGATGACGATCCACAGGTTGTGAACCTTGAACTGTCCATCGACATTCAAAATGACACGCCGCGACCCGAACCTGAGTTGGTTCGTGCTCGTCAGGCAGAACAACGCGAACAAGCCTTGGTGACCGATATCAAGCCACGCACACCAGCGCCGGAGCGCGCACCTGAACCCGAAATTCAGGAGTCTGCTCCAAATGCACGTGATGCCACTGTTGGACGCAAGGCACGACCAGAGCATGCACGTCGCCGTCCTGCCAAAGCGGTCGCAAAACCATCATTCCTTTCCCGGTTGTTCGGACTTTTCACCGGTTCGCCAGAATCAGCTGACGGCGCAGAGTCACGCGGTCCTCGTCCGGATCGACGCGATCAGCGCAAGCCCCGCCGAGACAACGAGCGAGCTGATCGGGCCGCGACTAACGATCGCCCACAACGGTCAGAGGCCAATAAAGGACCGGCACAAGAAACAGAGCGCACGCAAGACGGTACACAAGGGGGTCGCCGTCGCCGTCGCCGTCGGAACCGCGGTCGTGGCGAGCAAACAGCCACCAATGAAACGGATTTAATGGTACCCGGCACAACAGATCAGGTCGCCGATCTTGACNCCGACGAGCGTGTGCCTGTGAAGCCGGTTGATCCTGCTCGTGAAGCTGAGCTCAAAGCACACGAGGAACAGCTCAATCCACGTCCGAAGCGCGCAGAGCGCAGAGCGCGCGGAGAAGCCGCGATTGCTGAGCAAGAAGCAAAATTGGAAACACACAGCACAACATCCGGCGAAGATCTCATCGATGATGCTCCAGTGTTAAACGATGGATTGATGACCGAAAACGAGAAGCCCAAACGCGCCCGTCGGGGTCGCCGCGGCTCACGTCGTCAGGACGAATCTACAGACCAGACGATCACTACATCACCGAAAGTTGAGATGGAAGTAGAGGTTGTCGCGCCTGCAATGGACACAAGCTCCCCCGAAGCACCTGTAGCAGAAGACAATTCAGAGGCAGAGGCGACAGCACCCAAGCGGCCTCGTCGTGGGCGCGGCAGACCGCGTAAGGACGAAGCCAATAATGCCGAGCCAACCGCTAGCAGTGTGTCTACAGAAATTGAGCCAGTGGCTGAAACTGTTAGCACTGTCGCTGAGAACACGGAAGTTGAGNCCACACCGAGCGCCGATGTCGAGAAGCCAAAGCGCGCGCGTCGTGGCCGAAAGCCAAAAGCTGACAGCGAAGTGGCGTCTACGGTGACTGACTCAGTCAACGAGCCTCCAGCCGTGGAGTCTACTTCGACAGATGTAGCGGAGATGACCCCACAACCGGCTACGCTCGAGGTGCCTCAAGCCGACACCCCGGCTGCTGTAGATGCTCCGGAGACCAAGGTGCGTCGCGGTCGTGGACGTGGACGCAAGCCCACACAAGTCGCCGAGGGAACACAGGCGCCAAGTGTCTCGGATGTCAAAGCCAGTTTGCTGGATGATGGCATTGTGGTGGCTACGGACGATGCTGATAAGCCAAAACGCGGTCGTGGTCGCGGACGGAAGAAAGCTGAGGCTCCTGCAACCGAGAGCACAACCACCACGAACGATGCACCTGGCCAATTGGATCTTACTGGCACAGAGACTGCGGCAGAGAAAGAGTAAACAGGGCCTAGAGCTGACCCAACTGGGTCGGCTCAACTTGCAAGCTGAGACCGAACGTAGCCTTCACATCGTGCCGAATGCGTTTGACCACAGCGCGGAGATCGTCCGCGCTGCCTGTTCCGTCATTGACGAGAACAAGGGCTTGATTGGCATGCACTGAGAAACCGCCAACACAGAACCCTTTCAACCCAAGGCGATCGATCATCCAACCGGCGGCCACCTTTATCTGGTCACCCTGTCCATATAACGGGATCTCAGGATGCTCCTCTCTCAACCGCTCCGCGACCTCTGGCCGCACCACAGGATTTTTAAAGAATGATCCCACGTTGGGAATCACCTCAGGGTCAGGTAACTTTCTCCGGCGGATGGTCATCACAGCGTCCGCCACGTCTTGTGGCCGATCAACCGAACCACCGCTGACCACGATAGCCTCGCGCAGTGCACCGTAATCGACCCGAGTGTGCGGCTCCGTGGAGAGCTTGAGCCTTAACGACAACACCATGAATCGATTGGGATGTGCCTTCAAAATGGAATCACGGTAGCCAAACTGCATCGCATCCCGATCCAGAACCACCACCTCGTTTTGCTCAAAATCGTAGAGCGTTACATCAACACAGTGGTCATCAAATTCAACCCCGTAGGCGCCGATGTTTTGCACTGGCGCTGCACCGACCCAGCCAGGAATCAGCGCCAGATTTTCCAATCCATACCAACTGTTGGCCAGCGTTTGCATCACCAACTGATGCCAGTGAACCCCCGCTCCAACATGCAAGATCACCTGGGTTCCCGACACATGCGGTTCGAATAGCTTGATCTCGGGACGGATCACGACACCCTCAAAGATCGGCTCCATGACCACTAAGTTGCTACCTCCGCCTAATATAAGACGCGGCTTATCGCGCAGTGCAGGCATGGACACGCGGACATTGTCGATCGAAGACACTTTCAGCACTTCGGCCGCCGAAAACGGCAATTTCAAGGTGGTGAACCCTGTCAGATCAAACACCCATGAACTCCATATGTCGCCTTACAGCGTGCAAATCTGTCTCTGTATCCACACCGGGGGGAATCGATTGCTCTGTCACAGCCACTTGGATCCAAGCGCCGTGTTCAAGCGCACGCAACTGCTCCAATCGCTCAAACTGCTCAAGTGCCGAAGGCTGCCAATGCGTAAAATCTGCGAGAAAGCCCGCTCGATAAGCATACAGACCGATGTGTCGATGGTGCAGACCAATGGCACCCTCAGGGTGCCCCGGAATCGGTGCGCGTGAGAAGTACAGTGCGCGCCCGTCTGAGCTAAACACAACCTTGACCTGATTTGGGTCAAGTACATCCGCAGAGTCCATAAGGCGTTCACACAGTGTGGCGATCTGCGCCTGCGGCTCCGCCACCAACATCTGTGCCACCTGGTTGATGGCCTGCGCCGGCAAGAGCGGCTCATCGCCTTGGACATTGACGACAATGGCATCAGCGGACAGTTTCAGTATCCGAGCCACCTCAGCCAATCGATCTGTCCCAGTGGAGTGACTGGATTGGGTCATGACACACTCCGCACCGAAGGCCTTAACCGCATCCATGATCCGCGTGTCATCCGTCGCGACAACCACCCGCAGAGCCTCTGACTCCATCGCTCGCTGCACTACATGCCAGATCATCGGCTGACCGGCAATATCAAGGAGCGGTTTACCGGGTAGCCGAGTGGAGCCAAATCGTGCCGGGATAACTGCCGTAAATTCCATCAACGATCCGTGCGTTCATCGACTGTCAGAGTGCGTGCCTCATCTGCCAACATCACCGGAATGTCGTCACGCACGGGGAAAGCCAGTCCATCTGCACGACACCAAATTTCATGTTTGTCGTCTTGAAACACCAGCTCACCCTTGCACAAAGGGCAGACCAATAAACTCTTTAATTCCGTTGCGAGACTCATACCCTACTCCACTTCGTGATCCGTTCCAGTAACCAAGCCTCGAGTGCGGGCTGCTCGCTTTCGAGTGCCACGATCCAAAAAGGCTGTTCCGCCAAGTGTACCAACTTCACTGCATCCTTCTCAGTGGTAATCATCTGATCTAGGTCAGAAATCTCATTGCGAGCGTAACGGTGATGGTCTGGAAATGGATGCTCCACGACCGACAACCCAGCCTGTTCAAGCCCCTGAAAAAAACGGGTTGGAGAGGCGATACCGGCCACCGCCTGCCACTCCCCGAAACGCGCCAATTCAGTCAGCGGCAAATGGGTGTCTGGCTGATCAGAACGGTAGGCATAGGCCATCTGACTCACTGACCCAAACACCGGAGTCTTTGTCTCCACACCCATGGCCTCCAACATCTCTTTTGGGTAATCGGTACCCCGCATCACAATCGCGTCCATTTGNTCCAAGACACTTAAAGGCTCGCGTAAAGGCCCAAATGGCAATTCGAGACCATTGCCAATGCCTTGATCTTTATTGAATACACAGATCGAAAAATCACGCCACAGACGGGTATTTTGCAGTCCGTCATCGGACAAAATGACGTTGACTTGGTGCTGCGCATGCAATCGCTCAACGGCTCGTGCTCGGTCACGACAGACCATCACAGGACATCCAACGCGACGCTTCAACATCAACGGCTCGTCACCGACCTGCGACGGCAGACTGTCCAGCTCCACTTCAATCGGTAGATCTTTGACCATGCCACCGTAGCCTCGGCTGACGATTCCGGGTCGCAGTCCAGCCTGCGTCAAGTGNACGGCCAGACTCGCCACCAACGGCGACTTCCCCGAGCCACCAACCACCAGATTGCCCACGCAGACGACCGGTATTTCTCGTGCCACCTGAGGTGCGCGCGCGATTTTCTGCCGCTTGCGTCGCATCCATGACGCAATAAGCGGGGTCAATAATCGGCTGAATTGAGAGCTGGGGCGTGACCAGAAGGACGGCCAACCCTGACACCGACTTAGCCAACTCGGGCCATTTTTCATGCGCACAATCCCTGTCTCATTTGGTGCAGATTCATCTAGGATTGAGTATGCTCCGCGCTGTCGCAAAGGAAAAGGACGATCCGTGTCAATTGAAGGTTGGGGAGTTGCACCTCCTTCCACCCCGTTAACTGCTTGGCAAACCGTGAAAGCAAAACTTGATTTGTGGTTAGTGGACCACGGTTTTCTTCGTGCGCTGTATTCCAATCGGTTTGAGTTGCCCGGACCTTTGTATCGCAGCAATCAGCCGAGCGAAGGTCAGATTCGCCAATACCGTGACGACCTGGGCCTAAAGACCATCATTAACCTGCGTGGATACAATCCGACCCAAGGCCGCTATCAATTAGAAGCGCGCGCCTGTGAGGATTCTGGAATCACCCTAATCAATACACGGGTGCACTCACGTGGACTACCAACTGCACTTCAGATTAACCATCTGAAAGGCTTGATCGAATCCTTCGAAACTCCAGCGCTTGCGCATTGTAAATCTGGGGCCGACCGCGCGGGGATTTTCGCCGTGTTGTACTGTCACTTTCGTTTAGGCCAGCCCATTGAGCAGGCAAAAGAGCAGTTACATTGGACCTATGGTCATTTCAAGAGTGCCAAAACAGGAATTCTTGATCACTTTTTTGAGTCGTATTTGCACTACAGAGATGCTGAGGCAGTCACGCAACCCAACGCGCGACCCATCACATTTATCGATTGGGTGAACACGGTCTACAATCGCGAGCAGATGGAAACAGAATTCAAACCACGTGGCTTTGCCAATTTTTGGGTTGACTGGGTGTTACGTCGCGAATGAAAGGCGATATGAAAACCTATGGTCGCCTGATCCGCGAGGCACTGCCCTACTGGAAAGTGGCTGTCGTCGCGATGTTGGCAATGACCGCTACGGCTGCCATGGAGCCCCTGTTGCCGGCACTAATGGCGCCACTGATCGATGAGTCACTGATCGACAAAGACCCCAAAGCGCTGATCCAGATCCCATTGATGATCGTCGCTGTTTTCGTCTTCAAGGGAATCGCGGAATACATCGCATCTGTCTCAAGCCAGTACGTTGCCAATCGGACTGTGGCAGACATCCGCTCTGAGGTCTTCGCAGTGCAACTGGATCTGCCCATGCAGGATCACGACGCACAAGAAGGTGGGCGCCTNCTCTCTCGCATCACCTACGATGTCGCGCAGGTGGGCGAAGCAGTCTCTACAGCCTGGATGGTCATCATCAAAGACAGCCTGATGATTCTCGGCCTCTTGGCATTTCTTATTTACACCTCCTGGGAAATGTCGCTCGCGCTATTAGTCGCCGCACCAGTTGTTTCGTATGTAGTGAAAAAAGCCAGCATCAAGATGCGCCGTTCAAATCAGGATCTGCAAACCTGGACGGGGCGACTCACTGGACTGATTGAAGAATCGCTCATGGCCGTCAAAGACATCAAAATCTTCTCAGGACATGACCATCAGCAATCGCGCTTTGACGACATCAACAAACGGTTGCGGCATGAACAAATGCGGGTCATTAAAATTCAGTCATTGAATGTGCCTCTGGTGCAGATCTTAGCGGCGATCACTATCGGCATCGTGATTTTGATCGGTACGCAGATGAGCGCTAAGGACCTGCTCAGCCCGGGTGAATTTGTCGCCTACATCACTGCCATGGGGATGATCTTCGACCCAGTCCGCCGACTCACTGGGGTGAATGCCACCATCCAGCGTGGCTTGGCTGCTGCTGAGTCAATTTATGAAATCTTCGATCAAAGCCTAGATGAACAACGACAAGCCTCTGACTATTCGGCGCTGAAGCAGGTCTCCCTCAGTTGCGAATCGTTATCCTTTCAATACAAAAACGCCGAAAGCAAAGCGCTCGATCAGGTGTCGTTTCAGATTCAAGCCGGTGAGACTGTGGCCTTAGTGGGACCTTCTGGATCAGGAAAATCATCGCTGATCGCGTCCATCGCCGGCTTCATTGAACCGGATGCAGGAAGTATTCTGATTAACGGTGAGGACATCCAATCGTGGCCATTGGCGAAGCGGCGCCGGCAACTGTCGCTTGTCTCTCAGCAAGTCAACCTCTTTGATGCCACTATCGCTGAGAACATCCGCTTTGGGCGCCCCGATGCCACCGACGAACAAATTCGTGATGCGGCGCGACAAGCGCATGCGTTGGAATTCATCGATGCGCTGCCAGACGGACTCGACACCCAAGTGGGACCTTTCGGGGGACGGCTCTCGGGTGGTCAGCGCCAACGAATCGCCATCGCCCGCGCCTTCATCAAGGACGCACCGATCTTGTTGCTCGACGAACCGACCAGCGCCCTGGATCACCAAAGCCGAGAGCAGGTGTTGTTGGGCCTCGAAAACTTAAAAGCCAATCGCACCACATTGATTATCAGCCACCAGCCCGAAACCTTGCTCTCAATAGACCGAACGCTTTATCTCATTGCTGGTCAACTGGCCACGGATTCCAGCGTCTTGGACGTCGCCTCCGCTCAAACGACACCTCCCCGCGCTTAAAATCTAACTGCAGCGCACCGTGCTGATCCGTTCGGTACACCGTCGCCCCCGCCGCTTGCCAACGATCGATTACTGAGCGATGAGGGTGACCATAGCGATTGTGACGCCCCACACTCACCAGCGCGTTCTTTGCGCCGAGCAAAGAGACCAGTGACGGGTTTGAACCGTCTGACGCTCCATGGTGCGAGACCACCACGGTCTCTACACGCCCCAGCAAATTGCGTGCATCCAATGCACGAAGCACCCAAGCTTCAGCGAGCCAATCGGCATCCCCTAACATCAACACATGGTGTCCAAACGACTCGATCAGTAAGACACAGCTTTGATGATTTTCTGAGTCGAGGAACCGCTCTGTGGGCCACAGCACTTCAATTTTCACCTGTTGGTTCTGCAATCCCGAACAGCGGTGAAGTAGGCCAGGTAAAGTACCACCACCCTCAATTCGCATTGGAATGGGTGCACGATTGAGTAGATCATGCAAACCTCCGATATGATCCAAGTCCGCATGACTGACGGAAATCGACAGGCGCGAGGGATCGACGACCTGAGGGTAAATTTCTCCTATCCGGGACCACTGATCAACCTGACCAGCAGCTAAATCCATCACAACGCTGTCACGTTCCATCTGCAAGGTGGCGGCAGACCCCTGACCAATGTCGTGAACCCAGAGCTTGATCCCGCTCGGAATTGACAACAAACACGTAATTCCTATCGCCAACAGGGCCACAGGCCATTTTGGCCAAGGTGCGGGCACACACAGTATCAGTCCCAGACAGATGAGAATCCACAACACTGAATCCGAGGGAGTTTCTGCAAACAAAGTCCCCCGTAACAGGAACTCAAGACTCGCCATGGCATGCTCTAAACCGAAATTGAGCCACTGAATCGGCTCTTCCATCGCAAAAACGAGCAACGCCATAAGTAACACCAAAACGCTCGGCAGAAGCGGTACGATGATTAAGTTCGCGATGAAACCTAGCCAGGGATAGACAAACCCGAGTAGCGCACTCAGAGTGGGCGCGAACAACATGCCAAACCCCAGTTGCATCCGCAGTAATGAACCCACCGTGAGACCCGGCCTCGCCCACACCATCAATCCAATCATGGCTACGGCCCCGGCGGACATCAGCAGACCCGTGGATAGGGTCGCCATCGGGTTCACTGCCAAAATGCAAAGCATGGTCAGCGCCAAGACCGCAATCAGACCCACTCGTCGATCCAACAACGGCAACAAACTGAACAACGAGGCCATCAATCCGGCACGCACTACGCTTGGACTCGACAAAGTCCACTGCGCAACAAAGAAGGCTGCAAAGGACACCACGAATGACCTGAATACAGCTCGCAGTCGTGGGTCTTTTGGCCACGGACTTTTGCCAAATCCCCACCAGCACAAAGCCANTACAATGCCCACGTGGAGTCCAGAAATAGCAAGTAAATGCGCTAAACCGAGGCCCTCAAACACAGAACGTAATGTGCTGTTCAACTGATCTTTTTCACCGAACATCAGCGCCAACGCAAACCCTTTGAGAGGCTGCGGCCAGGCATCGAGTGTCTGATGCGTCCTCAGGCGGGTGGTCTGATGCGAAATCACGGTTGGGTGTTTGATGGATGCCTGCGCACGCCAACCTTCCGCCAGTGCATGGCGTCGCGCATCAAACCCTCCCGAATTCACCAGCGCAACGATCGGTTTGAATCGGAAAGCACCCTCAATCGTGTCACCTGCGCGAANATCGTCACGTCCCACCACGACAGTCTTCACTGAATCCTCAGGATTGAGGTTTTCACAGCCTGAGCTGATCCACCGTCCAGACAAACTTNAAAACGCCTCGCCGCGAGTGAGGATCNGATCCACCACCATGCGTCCCATACAGGTCACCTGATCTGCGTGCTCTGGCCACAAGCGTTCGAGGCTGTAGTCAATGCGAGTCTCTTGAATGACAAGTAGCAACGCGATAAGCGCAAGCGAGCGTACACGTGACAACAACGCCGCAAAGAATAGGATTCCAAGCCCCCAAAGCGATAAAGGGGTTGGAAACCAAGGTAAAGCGCTTACAATCAGAGTTAGGAACAGCATGCGCATAGCATGCGACAGGATTAGGGCATCGCTGTCTGCGATGAGACAGTATCGATGTCAGCCAGCGACAAGTAGGTCATGCCAAAAAAGTTCGTTTCTCGGATCATGCTTCATCCCGATCGCATCGCACACATGCGTGGTTGGGGATGGCTTGGGCGTCAAATATTTGCGGAAGATCTCTGGCATCTCAACCGACGGTCGGTAGCCCTAGCCTTCCTCAATGGGATTTTCTGGGCTTGCATGCCCATGCCCATGCAGATGGTGGCCGCCGCAATTTTTGCTGTGATCTTACGGTGCAACGTACCTCTTTCAGTTGGCTTGGTGTTTCTCACCAATCCAGTAACCATGCCTCCGTATTACCTTGCTGCTTACCAGTTGGGTGCATTTGTGATGGGTACGGAAACGCTCACCATGCCAAACGAATTCAGTTGGACTTGGGTAGGCGATCAATTCAATCTGGTTTGGTGGCCGCTGCTGACGGGATCACTCATCTTTGGTGTGATCGGAAGTGTCATCGGCTATGCCATCATTCGGTTTTGGTGGTCAATCCAAATACGAATCAACTGGGCAAATCGGAAGAAACGGATGATGAGCGTGTTTCCAAAATCCCATGGTGAAGCTCCAAACACTGTGCAGTCTGCGCCGCAACCCGACGATCGTGAGTCACGATAAGAAGACTGGTTTCCGTGGTATCCGAGATCGCCATCAACATTGCCAATACCTGATCTGCAGTGTCTTCATCTAAGTTGCCCGTCGGCTCATCCATTAACAGTACCGACGGAGCAGCTGACAACGCACGCGCAATTGCTACCCGTTGACGCTCTCCGCCAGAAAGCTCACCAGGACGATGCCGCAGACGTGCGCCCAGGCTCATTTGCTCCAGCAGCTCGCGAGCCCGGAGCCGAGCCTGTGAAGCTGACTGACCATCAAGCATCGCCGGCAACATGACATTTTCCTCCGCAGAAAACTCCGGTAACAGATGATGAAATTGATAGACCACACCAATGGTTTTCCGACGCATTGTCACACGGGCGGATTCAGACAACGCCTGGATGTCTTGACCATGCCACTGCACCGAACCGGATGTGGGAGCCAAGAGCCCTGCCAAGATGTTCATTAGGGTGCTTTTGCCTGAACCACTGCGCCCGACGAGCGCCATGCGATCTCCGGCGTGGATAGCGAAGTTGACTCCATGGAGTACAGACAGGGCGGACGAACCGGTTCCGTACTCAAAGCAAACTTCTTGAAGTGCCAACAACGGACTATCGTTCATGATTCAACACCTCAGCCGGCATGATCCGACTGGCCTTATATGCCGGATACAAGGTCGCTATCAGCGACAACAGAAAGCTCAACCCGGCCACGTAACCCACATCAGTCCAGAGCAGCTCCGAGGGCAGATCGGAGATGAAGTAGGCACTTGGATTGAAGAGATAGAAGCCAAACACCGTTTCTAAAAAACTGAGAATGTGAGTAATTAACAACGCCAAGGGCACACCAAGCAACACGCCCAAAAGGGTTCCGACCAAACCCACCAGAGTGCCCTGCACAATAAACACCATCATCACACCTTGCGGTGACAGCCCGATGGTTTTCAAAATCGCAATGTCAGCCCGTTTGTCAGTGACAACCATGACCAAGGTGGAGACGATGTTAAAGGCGGCAACAGCGATAATTAGAGTTAAAAGCAGTGCTATCAGTGTTTTCTCTAACTGAATCGCCTCAAATAAATTACCCTGAGTCCGAGTCCAGTCCTGAAAACGAATCGGCTCACCAAGCATCGTACTGACCTCTTGCGCTAGTGGCCGAATCGCCTCAGGGGCTGAGAATAAGTTGTTGAATTCAATACGCAGCGCAGCCACGCCATCACCCAACCGAAACAGCTTGGCCGCATCTCCCAATTCGACAAAGGCCAATTGATTGTCCAGTTGCGCCCCTACTTCGAACAAACCCACGACCGTCAATCGTTTCAGCCGGGGGCTCACACCCGCGAGACTCATGGTCGCCTCAGGTATCAAAAGTGTCACCTGATCCCCTGAAACCACCCCCAGCTGTGCAGCCACACCACTGCCTAAGATCGCACCAAATCGCAGGTCACTGAGGGCAGAAAACTCCCCCTGCATCATGTTGTCTGGAACGATCGAGACATTTTGTTCACGCACCGGATCGACCCCCAGAACAGCCACTGACACGGTGCGTCCGTTGGCGACTAGCAAGCCCTCTCCTTGATTCAGAGGCGCAACACCAGAGATCAGAGGGCTCGCCAAAAGCATTTGCTCTACGGCTTGAAGATCGGTGCGAGCCGACTCAAACTCCAACAAAGCGTGAGGAACGGTCCCAAGAATCCGGGTACGTAATTCCCGATCGAAGCCATTAAGGACAGACAGGACCAAGATAAGGACCGCTACACCCAGGGTAAGCCCTGCCATCGAAACGGCCGAGATAAATGATATGAAATGGTTCCGGCGTTTCGCGCGGGTGTACCGAAGACCAATGCAAACTGAGAGTGGATTGAACATGATCCAAGTGTAACTGCACTCATGCTACAGTTTGCAAAACTTTGAAGGGATTTTGATGAACGCATTGATTTTAGCTGTTGCCGCGCTGATCTTAAGCCGCCTGATCGCTTCTGAGCGAATTGAGCCTTATCGTCTGCAAGCTACCGAATGGATTGAAAAGATCACCGATGCACTGCCAAACACGGCTCGACTCCCAGTGGTGGTCGGTGGTGCTGTAGCACTGGGTGCAATCGTCGCATTTTTACCGGTTATCGGCGTGTTGGTGACCTTTGCAGCATTGGTCTTAATTCTGCGCTACGGCCAGGTAACAGAGGACGCACAATCGATTCTGACCGAATTGCGAAGTGGTTCTTTCTCCCAAGCACAGATTCAGCTCAGTCGTTTCTCAGGGACTGATGCCAGTCAGCTCGACGAAAATGGTGTGGCCCGCATTGCAGTTGAGACCCAGGTACTCAAATTGGCATCCGAGGTGTTCATCCCGCTGGCTTGGTATGCACTGGGTGGATTGCCCGGTGTGTTGCTGTACTGGACATCAGCCGTGATGGCCAATCGCGAGGGTTCGGGTGACACATCCGCGCGCTGGATCAGCTTACTCAACTGGGTGCCCATTCGCCTACTTGCCTTCACACTCGGCTTCATGGGTGATCGTGAGCGCTCACGATCAATTTGGACACACCATGCCAAAGAGTTTTCAGACCCAGAAGCTGGTGTCTTGATCGCCGCAACAGCGGGCGCGTTGCGCGTCAAGCTCGGCGGTTCTCGTTGTGTGCAGGGCCTGATCCGACAAGAACCCATGATTGGTGATGGTGACGACGCGGCGCGCTACCACATCGAAGAGACTCATGCTCTCGCCGAGCGCGCATTATTACTGTGGGCTGTCATAGGCCTCGTTATCACAGCTCTGTAAACCAAAGGGTGACTTGCAACGAGCCAGTGACCACCTATACTCCGGCCTTCGTTGGGTGGCCGAGCGATCGGCATAACAGGGAATTCGGTACGGCCTAGCCAAGTCCGAAGCTGCCCCCGCAACGGTATGTTCAGCATTGGATTATCACAAATGCCACTGTCTTTAGATGGGAAGGCGTGTTGATTCGGTAAAGGGAATTACCCTGAACAAGCCCGGAGACCTACCTCACGATTCACTCACTTTTTGGGCGTGCGGTGGGCGCGATCCGGGAGACAAGCATGTTCAAAAAA
>JGI26086J50260_1000402_pt1 | contig 28009 bp, 44 predicted proteins | sample SaaInl3SG_22_DNA_FD_50260 | JGI IMG/M metagenome (IMG submission 50260)
AAGCAGGACGCGCAGGTGCATTCGGTGGATCCCGTCATGGTGTCGCACTCGGTGAGTTGGGTACGGGCGTAGCTCAGCAGTTGGCTCAGACCTCTGCGGCACAACGTCAGGCAGGCTTCCAGTCTGCCCAACAAATGGCACAGACCGATATTCAGAATCGGTTGGCACAGGCAAACCTTGGTCTTGGGGCGGCACAGCAACTTGGAGGGCTTGGTCAGCAGTCATTCGGCTACGGCAATACAATCCAGTCTCAGCTAGCGGCACAGGGTCAGCAACAGCAGGCCATGGAGCAAGCGCTCATTGACGCGGCTAAGGCTCAGTACGCAGGCTACACTGGATCACCAGTCCAAGGACTTGGTTATGTGTCTCAGGCGTTGGGTGCTACAACAGTACCGACAACGACTACGACCACTAAACAGCCCGGCTTGTTTGACTACCTCACACTGGCGGCATCGGCGGCCCCGTCAGATGAAACTCTCAAGACAGAGATCAAACTGATCGGCAAACTGAAGAACGGTATTGAGCTATTCACTTGGAAGTGGAACCAGAAAGCAAAAGACCTCGGCATCACTGGCGAGACTCGCGGTGTCATGGCTCAACGCATTCAGAAGATTATTCCTGAAGCCGTGTTGAAGCATGCTGACGGTTACCTGATGGTTGACTACTCACATCCAGAGCTTGCAGGCGCTAAGTAGTGGCATCGTTCCTCGACAAATTGCAGGCAATGCAAGATGTTAATCAGGGCAAAAGTGCTGAGCAGAAAAAGTACGATGATCTGGTCCGCGCAAACAAAGTTTTAGGTGTAGCCGGTATGGCCGCGCCTCCAGTTGTTGGGATGGGACTACAGGCACTGACAGATATGCAGATCGAGCAGATGGAAAAAAAGAATCCATCACTCGCTCCATCGAACCCATTCTCGCCACAGGCTAGGAATCGGTTCTCGACAGTAGGTCAGGTGCTGATGGGCTACGGTTACCCAACACAGGTAGGCATCCCGGCAACGACTATTGGTCAGAGACTCGCTAACGTATTTGGCGGGAATGAAGGAATGCCAGACCCAAGAACAAATATGTTTAATGCCAGAGGTAACGTGTTCACGATTGTAAATCCCGGTGTTGGCGCACCAGTCACATCAGGCGGATACGAATCTGGTGGCGGTGATGGGCCTCCCGCATCAAGAGGCACAACAAACTTTGGTGGCCGTGAAAGCTCGGTCAGTTATGACGACTACTCAGGGTACGCATAATGGATATTTTATCGATAATTGGTGCGCTCAATAACGCGGCGGAACTGAAGCGAATAGGCGAGAGCGTTGCAGAGCAATTTCAACCAGTAGGTCAGGCAATGGACAGCGCCCGCATGGGTATGGCTGACTTCTTTGGCGACACCAAAATGGTGGCCGATGAAGGTTATGACTCAGTGTCCAAAGAGATAGATCAGAAAGCATTTAATGACCGTATGTCGAATATCGCGAAGGCATCGGCAGGAATGGCACAGATGCCAGAAACCAAACCGGGAGTCCTGTCCCCACAGGTTATAAGCTCGCCCGCTCCTATGGGGCAGGCTCCCAACCCTTATCAACCCGTGGACTACGGTACAATACCGTATGGCCAACCAATGCAGTATGGCATCGGTTCAGAGCCATCAATGGAACAAATCTTGAAGGCTCTACAGAGCCGGGGACAGTAGGAGTCAATCGTGGCTGTATTAGGTAATCGTGGCACTGGCTTACTGGACATGCTGATTGAAGGCTTCCGCAACCAAGGCCAAGAAGTCATCACTCCATTTAACATGTCTCCAGTAGACCGGGAAAGGACTCCACTTCAGCAGGCAATGAATCGCCCAGAGGTGATGCTGTCACAGCCCGGCGGGCGGAGCATGGTTACTTTTGACAGAGGACGCACGTTTGACGCAAGCCCAGTTCCACAGGTTCAGGCGGCGGTTCAATCAGCGGCACAGCCAATGTCAGCACAGCAACTGGCAACAGCAATGCCTCGCATCACCCCAATGCAGGTAACCCCTGCACAGGTGGAAAGCAACGTCCCAGTCAACCGTCTCATCGGCGGCCAACAGACTGAGATGGGCCAAGGCGTAATGCAACCGGGCATGGACCGCGAAAAGATGATTCGTGACGCAAAGGTGGCGAAGGACGTTCTTGAGACTGGCGATGAGTCGCTGATCGAACGCGCAAAAGGCTACTTTGGCAACCGTGAAAACATGGTCCGACTTGCTCTCGCATTTAACTCTATGCGACTCACTCCAGATCAGGGGTTAGCGGCGGCATTGTCAGCAGAGCAGAAAGATCTCAGGGCGCAAAGAACAACGACAGCAAACGCAACGCGCACAGCACAAGTATTGAAAGTGAGCCATCCAAAACTGGCGGCGCTTCTTGAGCAAGGCGTTATCGACGCAAAAACTGCCATTCAGTTGACCTACAAGAACCCAACAGAATTGAACCAAATGATCGAGCTTATGCAGTCTGATCCTGAGATGTTCCAGAAATTGGCGCAATCAGGCGCATTCGGCGGTGATATTGATCTTGGTCAGGGAACTATGTTCGATGAGATGGCAAAGACAAACATCAAGAATCGTGATGCACTGATTCAGGGCGGCACACTAGCGGCTGACTTGATGCGTCAGTTGACGAGATTCCAAATGCAGGCAGAGGGTCTTGAGACAGGGCCACTAGAGAATCGCTTACAAGCATTGCGAGAATTCGGCGCATCTATCGGTGTTCCTGTAGATGACATCAAGTTACAGCAAGGCCAGTCATTGAAAGCGGCCTCTATGAACCTTGTCGCGAATGAGTTGCGGAAGAACAAAGGGCCACAGACAAACTTTGATGCTGAGTACACTGAAGGGTTTGTTCCAAGCCTCGGAAACACAGCGGCGGCCAATGAAGAAATTATTAACTACATGCAGTCTGCCAACAGGATCATGACGATTTACGGCGAGATGGCAGTAGATATGCCATACCAAACCAAAGATGCAGACAAGTTCCTGACTGGATTGCAACGCGATCAGATGAAGACTCCTGCTGTTAGTAAGTTCAATGGCGAGTGGATCACCTTCAATGAGTATTATGTTGAGGCCAAGCGTTTATCCAGAGAGACGGGACAGCCGCTGACGGATGTTGAGATTCTTCAGCAGTGGAGAAAAGATCATGATGAGAAAGGTGAGTTGTAATGAGTGACATCTTTGAAAGCATTGCATCTCAAAAGAAATCTCAAAGGCAGGATACAGTAGACACTCCGGCATATGACGGCGAAAGCCAGTTTGGTCGCACAATGATGGGCGGTCTTACCTTGGGCTTCTGGGATGAGATCGAGGCGGCGGCTCGCAGTGCTGTAAACGGATTCTCTGATTACGAACAGGTTCGTGACGATATTCGCGTCAAGATGAAACAGTATCAGGAAGCAAATCCCGGGACTGCGCTGACAGCGGAAGTTATCGGTGCAGTTGCTCCAACAGCATTATTGATGTTCACACCGGGCGGCCAACCTGCCGCTATCGCAAACCTTCAGCGCATGGGCGCAGGCCAGTTGGCAAAAAGAGCCACTGTTACCGGCGGCTTAACAGGCGGTGCTGAGTCATACGGTACAGGCGAACAAGGCGCTATCGAAGATCTGGCTCGCGTACCGGGTGGTGTTGCTCTTGGCGCAGGAACAAGTGCGGCAGTGGGAACGGTTGCTCCAAAGGTCACTGGTGCGGCGGGCGACTTCATGCAGTTCTTACGCAAGAAGTTTCAGGGTCGTCCTACGGGAGCGGTCCAAGCAGAATTACAAAGACTAATGCAGTTGATGCCGGGTAAGAGNGAAGACGACATCATCAACGATTTACTTGATGGACGAATCATGGCGGATGACCNAAATCTAGCCGCNCAGATCCGTGAGTACCGCTCAAAGGGGGCAACAGTAACTGGCCCTGATGGCAAGCCGCAAGGCATCTTTGAGACAACTCAGCAACGAACACTGCAAAAGCGTGGAGAGGCCCAAGAAGCCATCCAAGAGGGCATGACCCCCGGCATGGATGAGAGCGTATACAAAGCGTTCAAAGAAAGCGAAGAAGCATTCAAGAAGCGTGAAGGCGATGCGTACAACGCTATATTTTCATCAGGTCAGGGTGTGTCAAGAGAGACGATTGATGCAATGACAGATGCATTTAACCGCATCCCTGATTTTGCAAAGAAACTTCAGAAGCGTTATCAGATCAAAGGCAACATTGTCCCGTTTTATGACGAAAAGTTGTTACGAGAGACTGGCGAGCTAAAGATCATCAGACAGCCAACAATCGAAGACGCTGAAGTTTTGCGCCGCACTGTGCAAAATGAAGTTGATAGCGTATACGCTGTTGGATCTGTGGATACAGACCTTGGGCCTGATTTAAAAGCAATTGAAGCGCGACTCAGACAAAATATTGACGCAGACGCGCCAGATCTTGCACAGACTCGCGCAAACTGGAACAGGTTGTCAAAGGGCCGTAAAGCATTCGATGACGGTAACAAGGCGTGGAACAAGAACGTCGATGAGATCGCATTCAACTACGACAGAATGGATGACGCGACAAAACGCGCATACCGGGCAGGCGCAATGAACGCACTGCGTCAGCGGATCAAGAAGTCTCCGATCACGATGCGTAAGTTGGCGACAGAAGGATCGGCTGATAATGAGATGCTCCGGGTGTTATTCCCCGGTGAAAACATCGATGACGTTTTACGCAAGGCAAATCTGGCGGCGGACGTTCGCGCAGTATCTGATCGCGTAAACCCAGTAGGGCAGTCCATAACGGCTGACCAGTTAGCGGCTCGCGAGTCGTCAGGAAGAGGTCCAGTCGGTGTATTTGATGTGGTAGGAGCGGCTAGGCTTGACCCACAAGCAATTGGCAAAGTCGGCGGTGCTATTGCTGATTCATTTAATGTTGAGCTTACACCGAAACAGCGCAATCAAGTGGTGAATATCCTGTTCTCAGAAGAACCGGCAATCGTCGATAAGGCGTTGCGCGGCGGTGGATTCACAGAGCGCCAAATGCAGAGAATCGGAAACGCGGTTGCTGTAGTGGTAGAGGGCGCAAGAGCGGCATCAGCCAAGCAGGCAGGTGAGCTAGGTGGTAACATCAGCGAAACATACATCCAAGGAGTTATGGGTCCATGATTGAACCTGAAATGATCGAAGAAATCGTTGATGACGTTGAAGGCATGATCGAAGAAGTCGAAGACGTTGAAGAAGGTGATCGCCCCGAGCCGATGGATGAAGATGACATCCAGAATGTTGCCCGTGACGCTGTAACAGACGCAATCGATTTCATTGAGTCAGAGATCTCAGAGGACCGTATCCGGGCGCAGAGATACTTTGAGGGCAAAGTCGATCTGGGCCACGAGGAAGGCCGTAGCGCGATTGTAGCGACAAAGGTTAGGGATACTATTCGGAACATCAAACCATCGCTTATGCGCGTGTTCCTGTCCAATGAGAACTATGTCCAGTTCGTTCCGCGTGGGCCACAGGAAGTGCAGTCAGCAGAAACTGCGACACGGTACATCCACAGCCAGTTCACGGAAAAGAACGGCTACAAGATCATCTCAGACGCATTCCATGACGCACTGCTGAAGAAGGCCGGTGTGGTCAAGGTGTACTGGGATGAGTACACAGAATCAGAAAACTACAAACTCACGAACCTGACAGAAGCAGAGATGATGCTGATCGTTCAGGACGAGGATGTGGAAGTATTGGAACAGTCAATGGAAATGGCTGTATCGATTGATGAGTTCGGCATGGAGGTTCAGACCCCCGAGTATTCGTTGCGCGTGGCTCATTACAAGAAGGGCGGGAAACTGTGTGTTGACGCAGTGCCGCCGGAAGAGTTCTTTGTGTCACGTTCAGCCCGCTCAATCGATGACGCTTACTGCGTAGGACATCGTACCGAGATGCGGGTATCCGATCTTGTGGCGATGGGGTACGAGTACGATGAAGTGTCAAAACTATCTGGCATTCGTGATTACGACACGATGGCAGAGGCGGAAGATTTTGAAAGGCGTGGCTACGATCAAGTTGAAGAGGACGACATCCTAGACCCTTCAATGCGCTTGGTCGCCGTCACAGAGTGCTACATGAAGATGGACATCGATGGGACTGGCATTGCCCAGATGCATCGGATCCTGATGGGCGGCGGTGACTACAAGTTACTCGACTATGAGCCAGTCAACGAAGTCCCGTTTGCGGTATTTGAGTGTGACCCTGAGCCACATGCATTCTTTGGCCGGTCGATTGCTGATCTGATTATTGAAGATCAGGACGCATCAACATCTATCCTGCGCGGTATCCTCGACAACATCGCGATGACCAACAATCCTCGCACAACGATGGTCGAAGGTCAGGTAAACATCGATGACCTGCTGAACAACGAGATCGGCGGCGTGGTCCGAATGAAGCAACCCGGCGCTGTCGGCGAGCTATCAGTGCCATTTGTGGCAGGCCAGACGCTAGGTGCGTTGCAGTATTACGACTCAGTCATTGAGCAGAAGACTGGCGTCTCTCGCGCATCAATGGGCCTTGACCCAGACGCGCTACAGAACAGCACAGCAACTGCGGCTAAGTTGACCGTGAACGCGGCGGCAGGCCAGATCGAGGTGATCGCCCGTAACTTTGCGGAAGGCGGCATGACCCGGTTGTTCAAGTTGATGCTGAAGGCATTGGCCGAGAACAGCCCAGAAGGTCAGATGATGCGTATCGCAGGCGATCAGTTTGCACCTATCGATCCACGTTCATGGAGCGTAGATATGGGAATCTCTGTCAATGTCGGACTCGGCACTGGCAAGGAAGATGAAAAGATCCAAGTCCTGATGCAGACGCTCCAGACTCAGATGAACATATGGCAGTCATATGGCCCGCAAAACGGCTTGGTCGGTATGACAAACATCCGCAACACTTTGGCTGACATCTTGGCTGTCGGTGGCGTGAAGAACGCAGACCGCTACTACATGCCGATGGATCCACAGCGCGAACAGCAGTTGGTCATGCAGGCACAACAGATGGCGCAACAGGGTCAACCAGATCCAAACGCGGCACTGGCGCAGGCACAGATTCAGGCCGAAACAATCCGGGCGCAGGCCAAGGCACAGTCAGACATGGCGAAGATCCAGTTGGACGCGCAGAAGGCACTGGCTGAAGACGACCGCGCTCGAGACAAGATGGACCAAGACCTACTGGTCAAGGCGGCAGAGGTGATTGGTAAGTACGGCACAGCGGTAGACGTTGAGCGCATCAAGGCCATGCAGGCTGAACCACGTTACGCAGATGTGACGCCAACTGAGGCTGTCCCACAAGCGAGGTACTAATGAGTGCAAAAGAGCGGGCGCATCAACTGAGAAGAATCGTCAATGACGATACCTTCAAAGAGATGATGAAAGAGGTACTGGAAACGCAGACTGCTGTATTTTTAAACAGTTCTGCTACGATACAACAAATCGAGCAGGCCCATCACGTTGTGAAGGGATTGAGCGCGATTGAGGACTACATTGCATCTGTTTTTAATGCAGAAGCAATTAGTGACAAAAAGCAGTAAAATATACTGGAGATCAGCACCGTGGAAACGACTGATAGTAACACTGGGCCTGTGAGCCTAGATCAAGCGGTTGAACAAATGTTTCAGCCNGAAGAAACAACTGAAGCAGANTTGACCGAAGAGGTNGAGGCCGAGCAACCCGAAGAGGACTTGGTTGAAGACACCGAAGAGGAAGAGGACGCAGAAGTTGAAGACGTTGATCCTGATGAAGTCAATGAAGTCGATGACGAAGAGACTGAAGAGGATGACGAGAACGAATACGAAGACGCAGAAGAAGACGATGAGTCTGAAGACCCTGTAGGTGAACTCCATACCGTAAAGGTGGACGGAGAAGATAAGCAGGTAACTCTGGAAGAACTCAAGCGTGGTTATTCTGGTCAGCAGTACGTTCAGAAAGGGATGCAACAGGCCGCCGAGGTTAAGAAAGAAGCCGAGAACGTCTATTACGCCCTGATGCAGGAACGCCAAAATCTGGCGAGCTTGGTACAACAGGTGCAGTCAGGCCAAAACCTGACACCGCCAACAGAGCCNGACAGTGCGATGTTTGATGCGGATCCGATTGGGTACATGGAAGCTAAGATCCAGTACGACAATCAGNTGAAGCAATATCAGCAGAACATGGGTCAAGTTCAGGCGGTCATGCAACAGCAGTCCGAGGCAGAGCAAGTTGCTCGCGCTGAGTATGCTAAGCAAGAGGCACAACGATTGGTTCAGGTCATCCCTGAATTGGCTGACGCCGGTAAGGCAGGCAAGTTCAAGGAAAATCTGGTACGCACTGCAACCGATGTATATGGATATACGCCGGAAGANATTGCAGGCATCAGTTCACACAGAGACTTCTTGGTCCTGCGTGACGCGATGAAGTATCGAGAGATGATGTCCGGGAAAAAGGATGTGCAGAGCAAGGTCCAAAAAGCCAAGCCTGCAATGAAGCCGGGAGCCAAGCGAGTTAGCACCAAGTCAGATGCGGCACGAAAGCAGAAAGACAGACTGAAGAAGTCAGGTAGCATCGATGATGCACTGGCNCTGATCATGCAAAACTAACTTGAGGTAATTTACCATGGCACAGCCAACAAACACTTTCGACTCTTACGATTTCGCAAATTCGATCAAAGAAGATATTTCCGANATCGTGACNAATGTAAGTCCTGAAGAAACGCCGTTTTANTCTGCGTGTAAGAAGACTAAAGCAACCAACACTTTCCACGAGTGGATGACAGACTCATTGCGTCAATCTGCCGCAAATGCCCACGTTGAGGGATTTGACACTGACGCTGAAGCGCGCACAGCCGCTACCCGTCTTGGCAACTACACTCAAATCTTCAAGAATGCTGTTTCAGTTCCTGATACAGATGAAGGTTTGGACAAAGTGGGTCGCGCTAAGACTCTCGGCTACGAAGTGCTGAAGGTCGCAAAAGAGCAAAAATTGGATATTGAGAAAAGCATCTTTGCTAACAACGCTCGGGCGGCAGGTAGCTCTTCAGTTGCCCGTGAATTAGCAGGCGCTCCTGCTTGGTTGGTCACCAACACTGTGTTCGGTGCTAACGAAGGTGCGGATCCTACTGGTGACGGAACTGATGCGCGTACAGACGAAACTACTGCGCTGACTGCTTTCGATCAGGACAAGTTCGACACTTGTATGCAGTCCATCTGGGAACAGGGCGGAAAGCCAGACACTGTTTATTTGTCAGCGTTCGCCATGAACAAGGCGCTTGGATTCGTTGGTAACAACAATCAGCGTTCAACCATCGGCGCGGCAGACGGCAAAATCGCCAACCTGCTTACAGCCTACATGACCCCTTGGGGTTCGGTTGAGTTCATGCCTACTCGCGAGAACCGTTCACGCGATGTTTTCGTCATGCAGAGCGACATGTGGGAAGTTGCAGTATTGCGTCCAACAAAGAACACTGCGTTGGCCAAGACTGGTGACTCAACTCGCCGTCAGGTGATCACAGAACTGACTCTTGTNTGCCGCAACGAAAAGGCATCAGGAATCATTGCTGATAACACAGTATCCTAATCGGTACTAACTAAGGAGGGGGCGAAAGCCCCCTTCTGTTATAAGGGCGCAGAAAATGAAGTATGTAGTAACAGTTGGAACATTNTGGATTGCCGGGCAGAAGTATAAGCGCGGCGACATTATTGAGCTTTCAGACGAGGCCGCAAAACAGAACGGNGTTCGTATANAGCCATTTGTGGAACCNCCAAAGCCAAAGCCGGTCCGCAAGTCTCGCAAGAAAGTGGAAGTCGAATTGCCGCCATACGAGGTATCCGATGAAGATAGCTGAGAAACTGACATATGATCCATCGACAAATAAATGGATACATCAGAAGACTCATGACTTCTCAGGGGCTGAAAAAATTGCGAAAATGACGGCAGAGACAACGAATGGCGGCATCATTGGTGAGAACCGGGTAATCGGTACTGTACCAAGGGCGCTAGTCAACGAGTGGCTCAAAGAGGCGGGCGTAAAGTGGGATGACACGCAGGCAAGGCAGGAAGTCTTCAAGCGTAAAATCCTATCTGGGGAATTTGATAAATTTCGCGTCTGGAAAGGAACGTATTAGCAATGGACATGATGGTCTGGAATATTATCCTGACAGGCTTTGTAGGCTTATTGGGATTCATCGGCAAGGCAATGCACGATGAGGTTAAGAGACTGAGCATATTGCTCAACCGGACCAGAGAAGAAGTCGCTAAGGACTATGTCACCAAGCAAGAGGTCCACGCCGATATGAATCGTGTGATGGACCGTCTTGACGCACTAGACGCAAAAATCGATCGGCTCATTGAGAGCAGGTCATGATCTTTGAGGCCATAGCGGCCATTAAAATTGCGAACGAATGTATAGGCGCGATAAAGGAATTTGCGGGCCATGTTGAGTCTGTGGGAGCCATGGGCAAGGATTTGACCAAGCTCGCAGACGCGAAGGACGATATCGAGAAAGCCGCCGCCTCTGGAGATATGGAGGCGTTTTGGGCGCTAGAGGACATTAAATCCAAAGAAGCCCTTATAAAACAACAGTTTATCTATGCCGGGCGCCCCGGCCTTTGGGATGATTACTGTACCTTCATCCGCAACAGAAAGCAGATGCGTGAGAATGAAAAGAAACGTGCAGAGGCTAAGAGAGTGGCTAAGAAAAAAGCCCTCAAGACTGGACTGGTTGTTACTGGTGCTGTGCTTGGTGTGTTCACTGCCGTGGGCCTTGCCATCTTTATGGTTTATTGGATGGTATCTTTACGAGGTAAGTAGCTATGGCAATTGAGTATCGTGGCGAGCGGTTCAGCGGGTACAACAAGCCCAAGAGAACGCCAAGCCATCCAACAAAGTCACACGCTGTTTTGGCGAAAGAAGGTGACAAGATTAAACTGATTCGGTTCGGTCAGCAGGGAGTATCAGGTGCAGGCAAGAACCCGAAGACGGACGCTCAGAAAGCGCGCCGCAAGTCGTTCAAGGCAAGACATGCTCAGAACATCTCAAAAGGCAAAATGTCAGCGGCCTACTGGGCCAACAAAACCAAGTGGTGATATAGATGGCGAAGTACACAGCAAAGAAATCAATGAAGAAATCAATGGCGAAAAAGGAGTTCACTCCATGTAGCCGTTGCCCAAACCCAAGATCATGCATGTCTGCGGGTAAGTGCTTGGCGAAAGAGTTGTCGTAATGGCGAAGCTCACAGCGGCACAGAAAGCTCGGGCCAAGGCCATGAGTAAACGCAAGGGAGTCAAATACCCTAACGCTTGGTCGAACCTTGCTGTTGCCCGTGGGAAGAAACCAAAGAAGAAGGTATCAAAGGCATGACCGATCTCGAGAAGTACGACCACAACGGTAACGGCCAACTGGATCCAGAAGAGCGCGAGTTGATGCTTGAGGATCGCCGCCGGGAGATGGATGACGCAGACGCCAAGCGTGATGCACAGCGTAGAATCACATACATGGCCGCAAGCGGCATTTTGCTGTTTCCCTTCTCTGTGGTCGCCACTGAGGCGTTCGGCCTGTCAGGGGCTTCTACGTTGCTTGCAGACATGAGTACGATCTACTACGGGTCGATCTCGGTCATCATTGGCGCGTATTTTGGCTTCAGTAACATGGCAGGCAAGAAGTAATGTTGGGAGTTGTAGTTTTTATACTACTACTCACGAACGTGATATGGATGGCGGCTGACCGCTATTCAGATGAAAACTTGTAGCTATCATTTCGAGCGCGGTTACTACAAGACCGAGTGCGGTGCGGTGCTGATATTCAGGCCGACCTTGAGGTGCGACAAGTGTGGCAGAAAGCCACAGGAGGTTAGGTATGCCGTTGATCAAAGGGTACAGCCAAGGCTCGATCAGCAAGAACATCAAGACGCTGATTAAGGAAGGCAAGCCCCAGAAGCAGGCTGTCGCCATTGCAAACTCGATTGCGAGGGAAGCAAAGAAGAGGGCGAAAAAATGAGCGTCTGGGTTCTAGTTGCGATGATGTTTATCGAGGGCCAGTTCAAGTTCATGATGCTCGGCGCATACACATCAATGGATGAATGTTTCGAGGCCAGAGAATATTTCATGGCTACCGGACCTCAACCAAAAATCAATTATGAGTCGATCTGCGTGAAGACAGATCAACTGGAGATTTTATGATCAATTTACTCGGATCGCTGATTGGCCCTGTAACAGGGTTACTGGATAAGGTGGTCGAAGATAAGGACCAGAAGAATGCCTTGGCTCACGAAATCGCAACCTTGGCCGGAAAACAGGCGCACGAAGCCGCCATGGCGCAAGTCGAAGTCAACAAAGCAGAAGCCCAACATAAGTCAATCTTTGTCGCAGGATGGCGACCATTCATCGGGTGGTCATGCGGGTTCGCGATGGCGTACCACTTTATCGTTGCTCCACTTATATTGTTTGGAGTGGGCATCTATGGTGCGGAAATACCTGAACTCCCTGCGTTCGATATGGACTCGCTGATGACAGTATTATTGGGCATGCTCGGCCTCGGAGGGCTGAGAACATATGAAAAACAGAAAGGACTTACCAAGTAGTGAGATTTGCAGATATGGATATTGAAGCGTTAAAAGACCAACTAATCCTGCATGAAGGGCTGAAGCTCAAGCCATACAAGTGTACGGCGGGGAAGATCACCATCGGGGTCGGTCGCAACATCGAAGACATAGGCATCACAGAAGATGAGGCTAGGTCATTGTTAGATAACGATATCTTGAGGGTTGCGCAGGAATTGGACAATGCGTTACCTTGGTGGCGCGATTTGAGTGATGTGCGCCAAAGAGTATTGTTGGATATGGCATTCAATATCGGAACCCCGACACTGATGAAGTTCAAAAACACATTGGGTCTGATCGAAGCAGGCGACTTTGTGGGGGCTTCAGTAGAGATGCTTGACTCGCGGTGGGCTGAGCAAGTTGGGCAACGCGCAAGGACGTTGTCGCAAGCTATGGCAACGGATGTGCTAGACATATGAGGATGTTATGTCGATTGATCCAAAGCTACTCGAGTTTTGTAACACTGAAAACCAACGCAACATAGTACAGGCGGTAATAGATCACGGTAGTCAACGTAACGCCGCCAGAGAACTCAATCTATCCCATGGTACAGTCGGGAATTGCGTTGTTACCGTAAAGCGTAATGCTGAGCGCAGGGGCTACTCCCCTGAACACGACCTGACCCATGTAATCCCAGAAACCATGACGTTGAAGGGAACAAGTACCCTGTATCACGCCGAGAAAGGCAAGATGATGCAGTGGGTCAAAACCAATGCTGACAAAGAGGCGCAAGCCCGCATCATCATCGAGGGGATCAAGGATGCACTTGAGGAATACAGAGGAACTTCAGAACCTGTCCAACACATGGGCCTCTCACAAGAGGACTGTCTCCATACGATGGTTATGGGGGACGCTCACTTTGGAGCTATGGCTCACAAAGAAGAAACTCGCATTGATGATTTTGACTCGGAAATTGCGTACCGCATCATGCAGGGCGCTGTCGATTATCTTACGCAGGCCGCTCCTCCTACTAAGGAAGCTCTGTTCGTAAACGTGGGCGATGCCCTGCACACGGACAACAGTTCAAACAAGACTCGCGGTCACGGTCACCAACTGGACGTTGACAGCCGGTACTACCGGATCATCAAGGTGTTCGTCTGGTCGATGATTCACGCGATTCAGCGCATGCTTGAAAAGCACGAAAAGGTTACTGTGATCAACGCGGCAGGTAACCATGATCCTGACTCCACGCACTGGATCCAATTGTCACTGGCGCTGTACTTTGACAACGAGCCACGGGTGGACATCATCCAAGACCCGGCGCACTACCAGATGTATCGATTCAACGATGTCCTGCTAGGGGTTACTCATGGTGACGGCGCAAAGATGGAAGAGCTACCAAACATCATGGCTCACCTGTGGGCATCTGACTGGGGGCAGACCAGACACCGGCACTGGATCACTGGACACATCCATCACCGGGTGGTCAAAGAGTTCACCGGGTGCAAGGTCGAGTCATTCAACACTCTCGCACCATCGGACGCATGGCATGCCAAGTCAGGCTATTTTGCGGCCCGTGAGATGCACTCGCTGATCTTCCATAAGGAACATGGTCTGGTAGCAAGAAATTGCTGTCCTGTTGGCTTGGCACACAATTAGTGTTGCGTCTGTAAACGATAAGTGTTTAAATGGCTCCTGTTGTTAATCAATAGGAGTCAACTAAATGTCTAAAGCAACACTCATGGCCCGTGTATGGGCAGACCTTTCCGCTATCAACGTCAACGATCACGTTCAGAAGAAAGCAAACCTTTCGTATCTGTCGTGGACTTGGGCGTGGTCAACACTGATGTCCAAGTATCCTGAAAGCTACTACGTCTTTAATGACTGCACCCAAGAAGATGGTTCTGTCATGGTCGAGTGCGTCCTGACGATCCACGAGGGCGAAGAAGTTGCGACTCGCACAATGTGGTTGCCGGTCATGGATCATCGCAATAAAGCGATAATTCTTCCAAATGCCCGTGACATCTCAGACGCTCGCATGCGCTGTCTGGTGAAGTGCTTGGCAATGTTCGGCCTTGGCTTCTACATCTATGCGGGTGAGGACATTCCTTCCGCCGAGAAAGAAGAGCAGTCACAGCCAATCGACAAGGCTCAGGCTCAACAACTGAATGAGATGATCGACTACTCAGGTACTGACGCAAGTCGTTTCCTGTCGTTCTACAAGATCCAGTCAGTGTCAGAGCTTCCAAAGTCACACTTTGAGCAGGCGTACAACATGCTCCAGAAAAAGATCGCTGATATGGAATCAGCTACGGCGGCGTCAGATGAAATCATCGATGACGACTCCTTGTAAGTATTGCGGCAATCCTGCTGACGTTCGCGTCAGTGGGGTTCTTGAATGTGCCGCTTGTTGGTTAATGAGAGGTAATCATGTCAGGAAAGGGAAGCAAGCCGCGTCCAGTGGACAAAGCAAAATACGAGAGCAACTACGACAGAATATTCAAAAAGGGCAAGCACGATGAGAATGATAGATCACGAACAGGGAACGCCGGAGTGGCTCCAGAGCCGACTGGGTTGCCCTAGCGGTTCAGGGTTCGCAAATTTGATAACTGCCACTGGTAAGCCATCCAGTAGTGCTGACGCATACATCAACCAGTTGGTAGCAGAGCTACTCACAGGTCAGCCAACAGAGTTCAAGGTGAACGAATGGATGCAACGAGGGACAGAGTTGGAGCCAACGGCCAGAGAATACTATGAGCTATCTTCCGGTAAATCTGTAGTTGAAGTCGGGTTTTGCAAGAGTGACAAGCTCGATGCAGGCGTAAGCCCTGACGGGTTGGTCGGAACAAATGGTGGGCTAGAGATCAAGTGTCCGGCTCCGCATACGCATGTGGCATACCTCCGAGATGGTGGTGTTCCAACAAAGTACAAACAGCAGGTGATGGGCTGTCTGTGGATCACTGAGCGCGAGTGGTGGGATTTCGTGTCCTATCACGAGCAGATGCCAGTGCTTCAGGTTCGCGTCTACCGTGACGAGGACTACATCGCAAAACTAGCCACAGAGGTCGAGAAGGCTTGTGAGGCAATTCAATATGAAACTGAACGATTAAGGAATATGCAATGAGTGAATATGACAACAATAACCGGGGCGCTCTCTGGAACAACGACCGGAAGCAATCTGACAAGCACCCAGATCTGTCTGGATCAATCATGATCGATGGCAAGGAATACTGGGTCAGTGGTTGGAAGAAGAAGCCCGGACAAAATGACCGCGCTCCAATCGTGAGCCTGTCGGTACGTCCAAAGGATTACAAGGATAATCAGCCTGCACCCAGTCAAGCTAACGCGGCGCAGAATGTTGACGATGAAATTCCTTGGTAAGTAAAAAAAGCCCGCACTAGGCGGGCAAAGATGAGGGTGTCTCTATGAAACATCCTCAGTCTAACAGGAGTGTGAAGTGAGTAAAACAAAAGTTGGTAAGTGCATCAAGATCGCACAGGAAAAGCGGGACGTAACGACCATGCAAATGGCTAAGGACTTCAGTGTTCACCGCCAACAGGTGCAACGGTGGCGAGCCAGTGACGACATGCGCCTGCATAAAATTGAAGAGTTTGCCGAATATTTCGGTATGAGCCGTGATGAATTTTTGAGATTAGGAGACTGACATGGCAACACGTTACACAGCAGAAGACTTAAACACTATGGAACAACTCCATAACGAAGGGTTTTCGGATAAAGAAATTGGCCGGGCGATTGGCCGTAGTACAAAGTCGATTGGGGTTCAGTTCACTTACAAGCGTAAGGAGATGAACCTGATTGACCGCACAGAGGCTCGCAGGCTGAGAAAACTGCGCGAGGCTAACACAGTGGCCCGAGTGATCGAGATCACGGCACAGGAGCCACAGAAAGCGCCTGTACGCCACAGGCCGACCATTTGGGAACGAGTGATCGGGTTTTTCGGATGAAGGACGCAGTCAAGCATACGGTGACTTCTAAGCCGATGGCTGATCAGTGTATGCGCGACATAGAAGCTATGTGTAAGGAGCATGGCTACTGTGTCGTCAAGATCACGGCAGGAGGTATCTCAGAGGCCCAGAGAGCGTTGTTCCACATCTGGTGTCGGGAAGCGGCAGTGGAGTTCAACAAGCGCGGTAAGGAAACCGATGAGAGGGTTGTGAAGGTCTGGATGAAGCACAGATTCTTGGGGGTAGAGGATGTTGTCTATGGGAGCAAAGTGCTGACAGGGCAGTTGAGACACACCGAGGATTTATCTGTTGGCGAGACGTTTCATCTGCTGGAACAAATGTGGGAGTATATGGCCCAAGAGTTCCAAATATTCCTGCCGATCCCGGAAGAAAGTCACTACAAGAAATTGAAGGAAACAGTAAATGGACAAGGTTGAATCGAGCGTAACCATCAAGGCAAGTGTTGCCAATGGCGTTGTCGATATGGCTATCGAGTTCGATCTGTGCGATGAGATCAACCAAGAGCAAATGCTGTTCTTGGCGGCTGATGCACTGATGGCTGTCGATGAACAACTAGCGGCGAAAGATGCAAGCGAAGACGAGGCGGTGTAGCAACTGCCGAAAGAAAGTCCCGGCGACTGAGGCATTCGTGTCTCAGTTCAAGGCTTACTGTTCGTATGAGTGCCTGAAGGAATATACGTCCAAGAACATGGACAAAATTCGTAGCAGGGTCATCAAAGAAAAGCGCCAACAAGACCGGGAGACCAAGGAGAGGCTCAAGACGAGATCTCAGTGGAAGCGCGAGGCCCAGACAGCCGTTAACAAATATGTTAGGTGGCGTGATCGCGATCGTGGCTGTATCTCATGTAACAGGAGCCTACAGAGCGAGTCGGTCGGCGGAGGTTACGATGCCGGGCATATGCTCAGCAGGGGCGCACACGGCCACAAGTGCTTCAGGACCGACAACATCCACGGCCAGTGCAAGCATTGCAACCGATACCTATCAGGAAACGTGGACAAGTTCCGGGTCGGCCTAGTGTGGCGGTACGGACAAACGTACGTTGATCGCGTAGAGTCGCCATGGGATCCGCCCGATTTCACCATCGAATATCTGAAAAGGATCAAAGATATCTTCACACGCAAACTCAAACTGAAACAAAAACTCGAAAAAAAGTAACGTAAACTGTTGCTTTACGCCGGGGGTGTCATGAGATACTTCTTCTTGTCGGGAATATTGTAGAAATTAAGGAGAACGACATGACAAACACAGAAATCAAAATTGGCGACTTGGTTGGAGTTCTTTGCCCAGTCCATAAGAAATTTGACCACAGCTACAGAGTGACAAACATCACAAAGAGTGGTCGCTTCACAGTCGAACGTGACTACCACGATGGGACTGGCTTCAGAAACTGCAACATGTCAGTTGGTCCAAAGCGAATCATGAAGACCCCATAAAAAGGAGCCGAAAGGCTCTTTTTTTTGCCTGCGACTTTTAAAGTAGCGTTGCGACTTTTCAGGTAGCGTCCTACCTTCCACGCCCGGCATCGAACCTTCCATGACTTACCGCAACTGCGATGACTGCTACCGCAATTGCGGTGACATCATGACGTTATGATGTTGTGACATCAGGTGGCACATTGTGACATTGGGTGGCACATCGTGCCGTCTGTAACATTCAATGTTACGGACAAATAAATATTTTATTGTCCGCAACCAAAAGTGTTGCAACCATGATCATCTTTTGCGATACTTCTTGTGTCGAGTAAATATGTAAGCAAATAGGAGATACCGACATGACAAACCAAACTTTCACAAACAACGAAGTCATCGTTTACAACGCAATCATCGATCAGAGCATCTCAGATGACGCGGCATACATTGACGATCTCGCTAGCGATTGCTCTATGACCGTTGCAACTATCAAGGGCGTTATTGGATCGCTGACAAAGAAAGGAATGGTCACTTCTGAAATCGAAGATCGTGACGGCTACCTTTACAACCCAATCCACGCAATCATCGACAGAAACTCAAACGAGGCTAATCGCACCACGGTTTCTTACGGATGTGACTGGTTTACAGATGAAGAAATCGAGGGCATGAAGCTCAAGTCAGATGCTGACGCACACGTTGAAGCAGTTTTAAAAGGGGAGCAGGCGTAAGCCTGCCCTCTGGGGAGATCGAAATGAAAGTTAAGCAAGCTCACAACGAAATCGCAGTCTATTTTTCAAGCCGCGCAAATCAGTGGATCATCGAGACAAATGACTCTCTTGAGTCAGTGTTCACTTACAAGCAGGCGCAAGTCATCGCCCGTCAAACATTGTGGGCAATGAACAAGGACCGCGACAGAAAGTCTTACACTGGACAGATCTTTTACGCTCGCAAGTCAGACGGCCTTGTGACTCTTAATGAGTACATTGGATTTAACAGCAGGGGTTGGTCAGTGATCAAGACTGAGCGCATGAACTTGAGGAGGGCGGCGTAAGCCGCTCCGGGGAGATCGAGATGGAAGTAATGGATCAGTGCGAAATCTTTCTCTGGCCGATCATCAACGGCATGGAGTATGAGTTGTCATACTCAATCCAGTTGGTCGATTCGTGGAAGGATCGTGACGATGAGCCTGCGGGCGAGGTCTGGGAAATGATCGACTACACAGCCATTCTGGTGCAGTACACCGGGCCGGTGCAGTTGTGGGTTCCAGACAACTATGTTGAAGACTTGTGTGAAAAACACTTTGCAAAAAAATTCTGACGGGGGTAAGGTTTAAAACAGTGCCGGGCGGAGACTGCCAATCTCCTAGCGTATCCGGACTGAAACATGAGAGACATAAAGACCCGTGTCGCATTCCGGCACAGGTGTATTGTGACCGCACAGGTTGTTCTGGTCAATACAATACGAATCTCTCCGAAACAGTCCGAAATACTCTCCTCCCGTCAAAACAGTCGCATTGTGCTGTAGCACGAAAAAGCAAGAGTGAACATCCGACCTCTGAGGGCGGGACAAACAGCGTAAAAGGCAACCAAGTGTACACATCAAGTGTGCAGTGGGGGTGAGGTGTTACGAGCCTCGGCTAATGCCGCCGCAAATCGTTGCTGATGACTGGATGTTCATGGACTAGCGCAAGAAGAAGAGTGAGGGTTGCCTAATAGCCCTCAAAAAGACAACTATGGCCGGAAGAAAAATATGCAACTACGACCACATCAACAAACAGCCATCGAGATGCTACGGCACTCACTAGCAACTGGACACAAGCGACCAATGCTTGCCGCTCCATGTTCGTTCGGTAAAACCATCACAGCCGCCGCGATGCTGAAGAACGCTCTCGATAAAGGGAAGCGTGGCATCTTTATCTGCGACCGGGTGAAACTGATCTCACAGTCAATCGAAGCATTCGATGCCCATGGCCTGCCGTTCGGCGTCATGCAGGGTGATCACTTTATGAGTAACCCCATGGCCCCGATCCAGATCGCATCGGTCCAGACACTGGCTCGCAGAAAGAACACGCCTGACTTTGACTTTGCCATCGTTGATGAGGCGCACACCATGTACAAGTACCTCGAGAAGATTTTCGAGCAGTACAACAACGTGCCGTTCATCGGACTGTCAGCCACTCCATACAGCAAGGGACTCGGAAAGTATTACGATGACCTGATCGTGCCGATCACAACACGAGAGCTACTGGAGGAGGAATACCTCTGCCCTGTCGATTACTACGGAGGCCGTCAGGCGTCCCTAAGTGGCGTCAAGACCAAGTCACTCAAGACTGGCGGCACTGACTATGATGAGAGATCACTAGGCGAGGCTATCGAGAAGGAAGAGGGCTTGGTTGGCGATGTGATCGCAAACTGGGTGAAGTATGCCGAGGGTCGCCAGACTGTCGCATTCTGCCCATCAATCAAAACATCCAAGGCTCTGGTTGATCAGTTCAATGAGGCAGGCATCCGGGCGGAACACATCGATGGCTACATGGACACCGACATCCGGGACGAATTGTTTGAGGCCCACGATGCAGGTGAGTTCATGATCCTGTCATGCTCTCAGTTGCTGAACACAGGTTGGGACAGCCCGACTACATCGGCGTGTATTGACTTAAAAGCTACAAGGTCAGCGATCCAGTTCCAACAGCGCGTGGGTCGTATCATGCGTACAGCACCGGGCAAGAAGAACGCGATATATCTCGATCACGCAGGTAATGTCAGCCGGTTCGGTTTCTGCGAGGACATGATCCCGGAGTCACTGGATGACGGCGAGAAACAGTTCAGCGAGAAGAAGCAACTCAAGGACAAGAAAGAAGCCAAGGTCAAGGACTGCCCACAGTGCTACCGGCAAATGGTTGGGATCAGGTGTAGTTGTGGTTACGAGATCCCGATCAAGGAGCGGATCGAGACTGACGGATCGGACTTAGTGCAGTTGGCTAAGTCCGCTAACAAGGTGTACTCGAAAGAGCGCAAGGCCGAGTTCCTCGGTGAGCTACAGCACTACGCCAAGACTCGCGGGTTCAAGGAAGGTTGGGCGTCACACAAGTACAAACAGAAGTTTGGCGTGTGGCCTAACGCGATCACCGCCAAGCCGGTTGACGGGATATCTGAAGAAGTGAAAAGATTCATCGTTAGCCAGAACATCAAACGCAACTATGAGGTGATGAAGAATGCCAGTTGATAATATCCTCAACAGTGTCAGCAAGGTCCGCAACTCAGGTCAGGACAAGTGGCGGATCCCATGCCCTGTCCACAACGGCAAGGGCTTCAACATGTCCATCAAGGAGTGCGCTGACGGCACTGTGTTGGCCCACTGCTTTGTCTGTGGCGCTGACGGTCCAAAACTGGTTGAGGCTCTTGGCCTGCCGCTGTCAGAAATCTTCCCGCCGGACCGAGAGTATATACGCCCTGTATATACCAAGAAGATGCAACAGGAAGCCCTTGAGGACGAGATCGTTCTCAGCATAGCCAACGGTGCAGAGAACCTCACACTTGAGGACAAGCGGCGCATACGACTGGCTAAGGCTAGGCTTGAGGGCATCGAACAAAGAAAAAGTGCATAAAAAGAAACGTAAAGTGTTGCATACATGCTCAGACCTGTTATTATTTGTGTGTCGGAAATATTTACCAATTAGGAGAAAACGACATGATCACAGCACAGCAAGTTAAGATCTTCCACGCGGCTTTCGAGACAGAGGCTTCAGAAGTTGCGACATTCACGCCAGTAACAGCGTCAATGGAAGTTCGTGATGCATTAGAAGCATCGTTCGCGTTGACTCAAAACATCGCCGGGTCATGGTCACGCGGTGAGTTTTTGGAAGGTGACGAGAATCGTGATTTCGATAATCGCATCACAGTGGTTGGCGGTCGTGGCCGTGACTGGGGCTTACGCTCTACGTCAGTTGGTGACGCGGCTGAGGTTGTCACATACAACGAAAAGTCTGGTGTGTTTGACCGTGAGTTTTTCGTTTTGACAATGGCTGAAGGTTGGGAGCGTGTTCTGCCTTTCGAGTTTGACATGTACTTGGCGGCTACAGCCCCATTCAAGTCAATGGTCCGCAACGGTTATGCGGTTCGTGAAATGGCAAAAGGAGCGGCGGCGTAAGCCGTCCCTCTGGGAATAGGAGAAAAATATGACACATCAAGAAGCGTTAGCAGAATTGTTCAGCGACATGCACAAGAGCCTACATGGCTGTCGCGCTCGGTGGGCATACGACATGTCCGAGGAAGATCTGGAGATCGCTGTTAAGCGTCTCGGCGAAGAGATCGAGGAAGAGAATAATCGTGAAGAGGTTGAGCGCAACGAGTTAGCCGCTCAGTGTCACGTTTCTGTTGAACAGATCATCAAGTGGGAAAATGAGCAGAACATGATGTGGCGCTACGGTATGGGCTACAACATGCAGACCGTGGATCAAGCGTTCATCGAGTCACTCCCTGCTGAGCCATACGAAGAGGCTCACTACTTTGAATTAGGAAAGGCCGCGTAAGCGGCCCGAGGGGCGAGAAATGACAGGCACTGGATTAGAAAATCTTTTCATCGTGTGTTTAGCCGCATCTTTGTCGTTTGCATTTGCAGGCGCTCTCGCGGCACTTGGTGACTGGTTGGCAAAAAAGAAGTGGGGTGATGACAATGAGTGATCCACGTTACCCAACCTGCCCTAACTGCGGGGCAAAGGTTGAGAAGAAGCATTTGGATTTAGGCCATGAGGTTTGCATCCACTGCGGCCCCACTCGAGATCTCGACACATATGGCGAGCTTGAATGGGAAAACTACCAGAACTGGATCGGCCAGTATGAAGATGACCAATTGGATAAGGTGAAGTAATGTCAATTCATTTTGCAAAAAACAGGCACTGGGAAAAACACAGGAGCCGCAAGCTCGACCCGGAGGATGTGCTATTGATCAAGGCACTGCGTGAGGAAGGTCTGACGCTCCAGTCGATCGCTGAGAAGTTTGAGGTGTCAAAGACACACGTTCACAAGATCGTCCACAACATGACTTGGGTAGGGCTATGATCAAATCAGACGGATCAACTGCCAAGTATTATGAGCTACCGTTCCCGGCGAACGAGCTACAGGATCTCATCAGCCACAAGAACATGAACGCTCAGATCGGTGAGATCTTTCGTGCCTGCTACCGCTACGGCGAGGTAGAACACAGCGAGATGCTCAGGGACGCCAAGAAGATCAAGTTCTACGCAGAGGCCGAGATTAAGCGACTGGAGAGTCTGGATGTCGTTTGATGACTTAGGAGCGGCGTTTGAGGAGATGGAGTGGCTAGTGAAGGAGACTGGCCACACATTCCGCATCCTGAACTCAGGCACACGGTCAGCCAAGTACCACGTTGTCCAAAAGGCAGGGAGTGCCAAGGTTCCATTCCTGATCGCTGAACTCAACTGCCGCAATGTAGTAGGTGATGAGGCCATACAGAAGCGCCGTGGCAGGAAGATGATGCGAGTCAAGGGCAAGGAGCAATTGAACAGGTGATACCCACAGTGGTATAAAGTTGTCATCAACAACAACTTTGGACGCTTCAATGGCACAGAGTAAAGTCGGCAGACCAAGCAAGTACAACGATGAACTGGCGGATCGGATGATGATCGAGATCGCTTCAGGCATGTCTGTGCGCGCACTATGCGAAGACCTTGATTGGACTCCAGACAAGAAGACGTTCTACACATGGATGTTTAAACACCCAGAATTTCTCCACAAATACGAGATAGCCAAGGCGGCTCAGGCACAGTGGGCGGCTGAATTGATCGAAGAGATCGCAGACAATGCCACGATAGAGACAATCCAAGTAGACAAGCTCAGGACCGATGTTCGTAAGTGGACCTCTTCACGGTTGTTGCCGAAGAAGTATGGCGACAAGCAGGTAATTGATCACCAGACACAGGGCGAGAAGATCACAAGCTGTATCTGGGAAGCGGTCCCATCACCACATGCAGGCTAGGTTCAGATACGCCGAGGTATTCGCGCCACTGCTGAACCCGGCACGTTACAAGGGAGCTTGGGGAGGCCGTGGTAGTGGTAAGTCACACTTCTTTGCTGACCTCATGATCGCAGAGGCGCTACGAACGCCGGGACTCCGGGCTGTCTGTATTCGGGAGGTGCAGAAGTCTCTCAAGCAGTCATCCAAACGTCTTCTCGAGGACAAGCTACAGGGCTACAACTTAGGTGAACAGGCAGGCTTCCGGGTTTACCGGGAGTACATCGAGACGCCGGGTGACGGTGTTATCATATTCACTGGCATGCAGGATCACACTGCTGACTCAATTAAGTCACTGGAAGGTTTTGATCGTGCGTGGATCGAAGAAGCGCAATCCCTATCACATCGTTCCCTTGAATTGCTCACGCCAACAATGCGAAAAGAGGGATCAGAGATCTGGGCTAGTTGGAACCCTCACCGCCCGACAGATGCGATTGATCAGTTACTGCGAGGAGACAGAACTCCAACAGGTTCTGTTGTCGTCAACGCAAACTGGAAGCACAACCCGTGGATCAGTAACGTACTACTTCAGGAAAAAGATGACTGTCTGACGATGAACCCGGAGCGGTACGCTCATGTATGGGAGGGTGAGTATGCCACTGTACTGGAGGGTGCTTACTACGCAGAACATTTGAACAGGGCCGCTCTCGATGGAAGAATCGGATTCTTTGGTAAAGATCCTCTTAGTAAGTGCTACGCTGTATGGGATATCGGTGGTACTTCTCGCAAGTCTGACGCTACTGCAATATGGGTAGTTCAGTACATCGGTGAAGAGATCAGGCTTCTTGACTACTATGAGGCCGTAGGTCAGCCGTTTGAGTCTCACGTTCACTGGTTACGCGCCAGAGGCTACGAGGACGCGCTGATGGTCCTGCCGCATGACGGTCGGAAGCATGACATGGTTTACAAGGTAACCCCGGAGACGTATTTGCAAGATGCCGGATTCACTGTTGACACTATCCCGAACCAAGGCGCAGGCGCTGTACTGTCCCGCATCGAAGCGGCAAGACGCTTATTCCCCAGTTGCCGATTCCATGACGAAAACACAAAGGCCGGAAGAGAGGCACTCGGTTGGTATCACGAGAAGCGTGACGAAGTGCGAGGGGTCGGGCTTGGACCAGAACATGACTGGGCTTCCCACGGCGCTGATGCTTTTGGCTTGGTGGCCATCTACAAACAAGGCGTCCATCAGACCGATTCATGGAATACGCCAATACGAAGAAATCTCGCGGGCGTTGCTTGATTAGCGGCCTCTGGTAGAATAGTCGTGGGCGAGCGGTTTTAGGACTGCAAATGGCAAAAGCAAAAAGTCTTTTCGAGATCATCGGAAAGGGCGTTGAAGACTTTGACAGCATCAAGCGTCTCGACAGTGACTCTCGCTCAATCATGCCCGCACCACAGCGGATGTTCGATCCAAACGACAGAGCATACAAGCCATTCCTAAGCGACTTTGAGTTTCAGCCCGGCGGTCGATACATGCAAATGGGTAAGCCACTGCAAGATGTATCTGGCCAGTTCCCTGATTCAGCCCGCATTGCTGTCGGACCTGACGGTAAGCCATCGATGCAAGTGTCAAACACAAACATCCCAGAGGGCGAGTTCAAAAAGACAGGTCGCAAGGTAAAGACCAACCTATTCAAAAAGAAAGCAGGTTGGAACTGGACCAAGACTCCAGAAGGTTTCGATCCGAATCCCGGCAAGGACTTTCCGATAGTTTCAGTTGAAGACGGAAAGACGCACTACTACTCACTGGCGTCAGAGTTCCCGGAAGGTGTCGAGATGGCGCGTTATCCAAACGCATCATCAGAGCCTCGACTACGGCCAACAAAGAAAGGCGGCGTCCACTTGGGCAACCAAGTCGGTGAGATCGAGGTACGCGGCAAAAAGCACCCAGTGTATGACCGCATTCAGGTCTACGGTGTCCCGGCGGCGGCGACAACTCTTGGCTCGATGATGATGAGCGAGGACGCTGAAGCAGGCGTATTCAGCCCGTTTCGTAAAGCAGGGGAAGTTATCATCAGACCCGGCGAAGTCGGCTTTGATCAGAGATATATTCAAGACCGCAAGGGTGAGCTTGAAAGAGCAAACGCACTTGAGGTCGGGTACGACAGCCGTGGAACTCAGACAGCTAACCCACTTTCATTTGAAGAGCTACTGGGCCGCCCATATGTGATCGGTGAGTCTGATCGCTCAGCGGCAGGTGCAGTGGTCAAACGAATCAACGATGTTGAACTGAAGCTACCAGTAAATCTGCAAGGTGGTCAGGGCTTTGCTCTCGACTCAGGGTATGGTTGGGCGTCAGGCGACAGTATTATTCCGAGCTTATTCAACAAGACACGCGATCTTGCAGATGAGGCGGGGATGCTACCAATCAAACTGCCATATCGCATGGGTCCGCAAGCCACAGGATTCTCAACTATGCCAACTGAGGTAATGCTCAGCTACGCACAGTCAGGGATGAACAAGACGCAAAAGAAAGCCGTTGACAAGGCAATGAAGGCTGTCGATCCGACATGGCCGGGAATTGACTCTGAGAATATCCTCACGCACTTCCAAGGACTCGATGCAGGTGTCCGCAAGAAGATGGGCATGGAGATGAACAAGAAGACCATCGTTGATAACGGCGGTCTATCATCAACGCAGGCAAACTTGGCGATCAGTGACGCGGCTCAATACGAAGGCCAAGACATGGGGCTTCAGAGCGTCATCGAGATCGATCCATTCGCTGATTACGTCAAGGATGGAGTTCACAACACTTATCCGATGGCCGCACAGGGTCGAACCCTTGGTGAACTTATTCAGGATGTTCACGCATACGACATCGCTCAAGACGCGCAAACGATTCGTGGAAACAGGTTTGGCGATGAAGTCGGTGTCGCAACATCGGCAGAACTTAAAGCGTTGCCCCGCGCCGCAAAAGACAGCAAAGACTTTGATCACACGAGAGCGCAGTATTCAATTAGTCGCATGAAGCCATCAGGGATTATCACACCACAGATCGTGGACCGTGTTATGGGTAGCCCATTGGTCAAGCCGTCAGCAGGGTTGCTTGCTCTTCTCGCAGGCGGTAATGCCATGGCCAACACTGGCGTACCAAGCCCATCACAGCAGGCAAACGAAGTCATGGGTAAGCCATCAGTTGGCGTCAAGATGGCTACAGATATCCTGAACGAAGCCGCCCAGAGAGGTAATGTTGGATCCATTCGTGGCGTTTCAAATAACCCGGTATCACAAGCGGCAAACAAGGTGGCATTCGCATCAGACAAGCTAAACCGCAACCTGAGCAACGCAGGCATCCTGTCATTGATTGCTCCAGACGTTGGTGACATATCAGAACGTGCGGCATACGGTGAATCCAGAATGACCGATCCATTAGCACTGTTTGCGGAGTTGTTCCTGTAATGGCTAATCCATATGAAGACTACGGCATCCTTGACCTGATCGGTGACGTACCATACTCAGAGCTACACAAGTTCTTCACACGCGGTCATCAGACGTACTACAACAGATCACCTGAGATGATTCAGAAACTGCGCCCAGAGCTTGCAGGGCCACGAGTGGATCGCAACCTTCAGGATCAGATGCTGAACTTCATTGGCGGCTACGACATGGCGGCCAGAGGCATGAGTCCAGAGGCGGCGATCAGCGGAGCCAGAGCATATCAGGGTAAGCAGTATCTATTCAGCGACCGGAAGCCTGACGCTATCGGTGACTACGAAGAGAACGTAGCAGGCGTCCAAGCCTACAGCCCCGAGCAAGGCAGACTGTCAGACGAGGCTCTGATAGACTTGGCACTACAGTTCGCTAAACAGAGGATGGCCAAGTAATGGCGATTACGAACTACACCAATTTAAAGACCACGATGAGTGACTTCCTGAACCGGGATGATCTCGACTCTGCGATCCCAACATTCATTCAGTTGGCCGAGGGTCAGTTCAACCGGGACATCCGCCACTGGCGCATGGAAGAGCGGTCAAGTGGTCAACAGTCGCAGGGTGACCAGTACATGCAAGTCCCTGCTGATTGGAACGAGACTATCCGCCT
>JGI26086J50260_1000410_pt1 | contig 27639 bp, 25 predicted proteins | sample SaaInl3SG_22_DNA_FD_50260 | JGI IMG/M metagenome (IMG submission 50260)
TACAGCGGTTGATAACACGGCCTACCAGAGAGGAAACGTTTTGGTCATTGATGCGGGTGCGGGAGACTCTGTCGATCTTGCTGGGACCTGGACCGACACTACCGTCGATACAGCGGTGAATGGAGCAGGTTCGTTCTCGGTCTACCAATATGGAAGCAGCAATATTTTCGTCGCAATTGACGAAATCATTCCTGCTTGAGACTTATGAATCAAGCCGCTTCACCAACCACGCAATCAAGCCAGTCAAATCGAGGCGGAGGGCAGAACAAACGCTCGGGCACTGGTGGATTTGGTGTGTTGTGGGGTGTGGTTGCTGGAAAAAAACCAAAGGCCTCGCGTGGTTTGCAATCAATGCCGGATGCNGAGGCGTCACAAGATTGGTTGCGTGAGCTGCTTTGGCCCTATCGCAATGCCTATCGCCAGGCGCTCATGATGTCATTTGTGATCAATGTGCTTGGTCTGTGTGCGGCGATCTTTACCTTACAGGTGTATGACCGTGTCATTGCACACGCTGGATACTCGACCCTTACCGCACTTGTGCTTGGCATGGTGTTGGTGATTATTGTTGATCACATCTTTCGGGCAGGGCGTGCATTGCTCATGCAACGGATTGGTGCGCGCACTGAAGTGGCGATTGCACGTGACGCACTGAAGCGGATGATGCAATTGCCGATGGCGGATCTTGAGCAACGTAATGCTGGTTTCTGGCAAGCGGTCTATCGCGACATCGAGATCGTGCGGATGACATGCTCTGGGCCTACGGCCATTTTGATGGTTGATTTGCCGTTTGTGGTGTTGTCTTTGGCGTTGATTGCAATCATCGCATTGCCGCTGTTACCTGTCGCCTTGGTGACTGTGACAGCGTTCATGTTGCTTGCGTGGCGCTCAGGTCAAGTGACACGCGGTGCCACTGAGGCAGAGCGCGAGCAATTAGTGAATCGTGATGTGGTTTTGAACGAACTTGCTTCCGCACGATTGAGTCTCAAATCATTGGCAGCAGGGCCAGCTGTCGAAGCGCATTGGGAAAAACATTATGCCAGTTGGCTCAATGAGTCGCTGGCCCGTAGTCGTGAAGCCGATCACTACCGAGAGCTTGCGCACGGGATGACCACGACCAACTCGGTGGTGACAACAACCATCGGTGCGATAGCCATTCTGAGCCAGTTGATGACGATGGGCGCTTTGATTGCAGTGAATATGTTGGCCGGTCGAATGGTGTCGCCGTTGGTTCAGTTGGTGTCTCAATGGCGGACCTTCGGGCAATTTCGGGCAGCAAAAAAACGTTTGGATGATTTGTTTGCGCAGCCACTGGATCGCCAAGAAAGCGCCGTGACGTTGCCAGGTTCCGGTGGCGTGATTCGGATGGACGCAGTGACGTTCAAATACCCAAGCAGCGAGCATCTACAAATTCATCCATTCTCTGGGCAAATCGGTCCCTTCGGACTGCACGCAATCATAGGCCCTAATGGCAGTGGCAAGACGACGCTACTCAAGTTGATGCGTGGTTTCTACCAACCGACTGAAGGCCGCGTGTTGTTGGATGGTGCTGATATTAATCAATTCACCCAATCCGAACTGGCCAATCGGATGAGCTACCTGTCGCAGTCTCCGCAACTTCTTTCAATGTCCATTCGGGACAACATTGCTTTGGGTCATCCCACAGCCACCGATGCACAGATTGTGCATGCGGCTCAGTTGGCAGGCGCGCATGATTTCATTCTGGATCTCCCCGATGGTTACGCCACCAAGGTGGGGGACGGTGGGCACCGTTTTTCAGTAGGCCAGGCTAAGCGGATTGCGATTGCACAAGCGTTGGTGAGTGATACGCCGGTATTGATGTTTGATGAGCCCACCTCGGAGCTAGACCAGCAAGCAGAAGCACGTTTTGTGCAGACGCTAAAAACCTTGGCGACAGATCACACGGTGATCGTGGTGTCGCACAGCCCTTATGTTTTAAGTCATTGCCAAGGCGTGATCCTGCTACGTGCAGGACAGTTAGTTGCAGCTGGGCCGGCATCTCAATTGTTGCCAAAACTGGGTCTTCAGGTGGCANAAGTCGACGCCTCTCAAGCGACTTCGGGGCAACCAGAGCCTGCGCAGTCTGCTGAGCCCGACACCAATGATGTGAAGGAGTCTGAACAATGAGTCAGTCGACAGAGCAGCGCGCATCATCACTGAATCAGATCCTTGATGATCTTGGCACGCCGGGCTGGCGCGCGCCGCAAGTTCTGTTGTTTATAGTTTTCGTTCTGGCACTGATGTGGATGGGCATGGGTGAGATTGATCGAGTGGTGACGGCCTCGGGAAAAGTCGTGCCATTGGATAAGGTCAAAGTGGTTCAGCACCTTGAGGGTGGAATCATTGAAGACATCCTGATCCGTGAAAATCAAACCGTCAAAGCGGGAGAGCCCCTATTGCAATTGAACCTTGCGACGTCGGGTATCAACCGGGGTGAGATGGAAGCGCGGATGGCGAGTTTACAGCTCTCAAAGATTCGCTTGGAAGCAGAGGCATCAGGGACTGAGCCGATTTGGCCAGAGGCGATGCAGAACGAGTTTCCACAGATTATCGCTGCCGAAAAGGCGACCTACTTCAGTAAGCGCGATGAACAGCGAAGCTCGTTTCAGGCGCTTGACAGCACGATCAAGCAAAATCGACAGCGAGTGGCAGAGTCCCGTGAGCGGATGAGTTCGTTGCGCGCCAGTTTAGAAATTGCCGAACAAGAGCTTGAGTTGTCAGCGAATCTCTTAAAAGACAAATTGACCTCGCAGTTGGAGCACTTCCAGCGCCAGAGCAATGTAGAAAGATTGACTGGCGAGATTGCGCAATTACGCCAATCTGCAATAGGCGCGGAAGAGGCTATTAAGGAGTCGATCGCACGACGCAATCAGGAAGAGGCTCGGTTTAAACGTGAGGCAGCCAATGAAATTGGAGAGTACGAGCGACGAATCGCTAGCCTCGTTGAAGAGTTAAGTCGAGCCAATGAGCAAGACAGTCGGTCTGTGGTCCGCGCACCCATCGATGGTGTGGTAAAAAATCTTCGGTTTCAGGCCACTGGAAATGTCGTGAAGCCCGGTGAGCCGATTATGGAGGTCGTGCCGCTGCGTGATGAGCTGGTGGTGGAGGTGCGAATCAATCCTGCCGACCGTGGCTATGTGTATGTGGGGCAAGAGGTCTTGGTAAAGATTTCGACCTATGATTTCTTCCGCTATGGAGGACTCGAAGGGGAAGTGACTGCCATCGCTGCGGACACCGACACGACGAAAAATGAAGAACAGTACTATCGGGTTGTTGTCAGCCCAGCGAAGACCTACGTGGGTGAGGAGCCTGGCTTGCTGCCGATCCGCCCTGGTATGACCGGTGAGGTCGATATGAAGGTTGATAAGCAAAGAATTTTATGGGCGTTACTGCGTCCAGTGATGAAGTTAAGGGACGAAGCCCTGCGTGAACTTTGAATTTAATTTAGCATGACTNGCTGAGAGAGGATGAGATGAAGAATTTTCGTTTGAAAGCCAGTGCAGCTTTACTTGTATCCGCGGTGACCACCGCGCCGGTTTGGGCTGCCGATTTACAGTCTGAGCTGTTGCATCTGCGAGATAATAATCCGCTGCTGCGTGCCAGTGACTTTGCAGTAAAGGCGGCTGAGGCGCGCCAGCGTGCTGCGGAATCGGGCTGGTATCCCCAGGTGAATTTTACCGCTGATGTTGGACCTGAGAGGATCACGACCACAAATTACAACGGCGCCACTCCGGGTGATCCAAGTACAACGGATTTGGATCGTCGGACTTTGGGCCTCAGCATTGAACAAAATCTCTACAGTGGTGGTCGAACAGCAGCAACTGTGGGTATGGCCGATCTGTCACTGGACATTAAGCGTGCCGAATTCAGTGCGACTTCGCAGGAAGTGTTGTTGGAAGCAATTGTCTCCTATCTTCAGGTAGTCAAGAATCATATTTTGATTCGGTTAGCCGAGACTAACGAAGAAACCACACAAGAGCAGTTAGATCTCGAGCGCAAGCGCGTGCAGATGGGCGGCGGCGTGATTGTTGATGAGATGCAGGCCTCGACACGATTGCAGGTGGTACGTGAGCGGCGTGTTGTTTATGAACAAGATTTGCGTGACGCATTGGCTGCCTATGAGCAGGTCTTCGGTAAGGCTCCTGACCTGAATGCGCTGCAGGATCTCGAAACTTTCCGGGCGCAAATGCCTCAGTCATTGGAAGATGCGATTGATGTCGCTATCAACGACAACCCAAGGTTACTCGCCGCCAAATTATCTGCCGACAAGGCTGTGGCGGCCATCGGAGTGGAAGAGGCTGATTTTTATCCCAGTGTGGATTTGTCGATGAACTACAGTCGAGACCGTGACACCGCTGGTTTGTATGAGAAGAAAGAGCAAACGGTTTTACTTACAGCCAGTTGGAATTGGTACTCAGGTGGTGAGGATGTCAATTCAGCCAAAGCAGCTGAGTACGACCAGTTGGAAGCGGTGGAATTGCAGCGCAACACACTGAACCGCACCATGGAAGCTGTTCGTTTGGCCTGGAACCAATATCAGAAAGGTGTTGAGCGTCAGCAGTTACTCGAGTCGGCAACAGAAACGGCGCGTTCAGTTATGGACGGACGGAAGCGGCTTCGAGACAGCGGCAAGGAGACTGCGTTGGCGGTTTTGGACGCTGAGGTTGAATACTTTGGGATCTTGGCGAATAAGGTCAATGCAATGATTGAAGCCAGGATTGGTAGTTACCGTTTGTTAAGTACATTGGGATTGTTGAACATCAAAGATCTGAATTTGGATGGCGCCGACATGGTGCTGCCTGTTCGTTCGGTAGACGACACCATCAATGCGCTACTGATTGATATCCGGTGATGCGTTAAGTGAAGATACTGATCATCCATCAGAATTTTCCTGGGCAGTTTTTGCACCTGGCGCCTGCTTTGGTTGAACAAGGCCACGAGGTGCATGCACTGGTGTTGCGCAAAGAGGCTCCTGCAGAATGGGCGGGAGTCAAAATCCATGCTTACACACCGGCCCGAGGTAATGCGAAGGGTATCCATCCCTGGTTGTTGGATTTGGAATCTAAGGTCATTCGTGGTGAGACAGTTTTTCGTAAGTGCCTCGAGCTCTCCGAAGGTGGCTTGAAGCCAGATGTCATTATTGCTCATCCAGGCTGGGGTGAAAGTTTGTTTATCAAGGATGTGTGGCCTGATACCAAGCTTGGTTTGTACTGCGAGCTCAATTACAGCGAAACCGGCAATGACGTCGATTTCGATCCCGAGTTCGCTAATGACGATCCTGGTAATGTGTGTAGATTGCGTCTGAAGAACGTCAATAACCTGCTGCATTATGAAAATGCGGATGCGGCGGTTTCCCCCACACAATTTCAGGCAGACACGTTTCCCGAGCCATTTCGCTCAAAGATCTCAGTGCTACATGATGGCATCGATACGCAGCGAATCGCCCCAGATCCTGAGGCCACCTATCCGGTCAGTGAGTCACTGACACTGACCCGAGAACACGAGGTGATCACTTTTGCCAACCGCAATCTCGAGCCCTATCGGGGTTATCACGTCTTCATGCGCGCCTTGCCAGATTTGTTGAAAAAGCGCCCCAATGCGCAGGTGGTCATTGTTGGTGCCGATGGAGTCAGTTATGGCCGTGCTGCTCCTGATGGGAAGACCTGGAAGTCGATTTTTGCGGAGGAAGCCAAAGCCAAAATCAGCGACACAGATTGGGCGCGCGTGCATTTTGTTGGCCATTTGCCGCATCCGCAGTTCACTCGCTTGATGCAGGTCAGCACGGTGCATGTGTATCTAACCTATCCGTTTGTTTTGAGCTGGAGTTTGTTGGAAGCGATGAGTGTGGGTTGTGCGATTGTCGCCAGTGACACTGCGCCGGTTCGTGAATTCATCCAGAGCAACCAAACCGGCGTATTAACTCCCTTTTTCGACCAAACCAAATTGGTGGCACAGATCGATTTATTGCTGGAGCGACCGAATCTGCGCAAGCGTCTTGGAAACAACGCGCGCGAGAAGATCCGTTTGTACTACGACCTCCGTTCAGCTTGCTTGCCGCGCATGTTGGACTGGGTGGACAGCCTGTCGCGTGGACGGGTAGTCCACTAAACAGGCGTTCGGCATGAAACCCTAAAGACTAGCTNCGCACGTCGATCAAAATGCGCCCTGCAATCTGATTATCGATTAATTCGGCCGCGGTTTTTTGCACGTCGGCCAATCCGATGGTGCGGGTGCTGCCATCGATTTGCTCAGGAGTCATGTTTTCAGACAACAGTTGCCACGCCCGTTGGCGTCTCTCAGTGGGTGCGTGCACTGAGTCCACGCCTTGCAGGCGAATGTTCCTTAATATGAATGGGAATACGGTGGTATTGAGCTGAAATCCACCTGCATTTCCGGTGGCGGCGATGACGCCGTTGTATTGGATCTGGGCAATAAGTGATGCCAGGCATTGGCCGCCAACGGTGTCGATTGCACCTGCGAACCGAGTACTTTCCAGTGGCTTCGGATCGCGCATGAAATCCGCTCGGTCGAGTACTTCAGAGGCACCTAGGGCTTTTAAGCGGTCGGTTTCAGCAACGCGTCCGGTAATGGCGTGCACTTCATATCCCAGTGTGGATAAGACGGTTGTAGCGACGCTGCCGACGCCGCCGCTGGCTCCAGAGACGGCAATTGGACCATCAGCTGGTTTGAGATCACTGTCGAGCAACGCAAGAACACAGAGCATCCCTGTTAAGCCGCCGGTGCCAAATTGCATGGCGCGCCGACTGTCGAGTGAAGAGGGTGTTCTGACCAGATACGATCCCGGNACCCGTACTCGCTCTGACATGCCGCCNGTGTGGGTTTCACCAACGCCATGTCCGGTCAAAATGACATGTTCACCCGGCTTGAAAGNAGGATCGTCCGATTCAAGGACCACACCAGCCGCATCGATGCCTGGGATCATTGGGAAGTCNCGNATGATTTTTCCTTTGCCGGTAATGGCGAGTGCATCTTTGTAGTTCAGTGAGCTGAACTCATTGGCGATGAGCACGTTGCCAGTCGACAGATCATCATTACTCAGAGTTTCGATCTGCACATCAGGAACAGCGGTATCGGTTTTGTGCAGGCGCAGCGCGCGGAATTGGGTCATGGGGAATCCTTATTTGAATTTCCCCCATAGTAATGCCCAGACAGCAAAAAAAAAGGGGAACTCAAGTTCCCCTTTGTTCGAGCGTCAGCGCAGATTAGTGCTTAGTGACTGACTCGATTGCACCTTTAACGATATTTGAAGCATCGTCACGGCTCTTTACAAGTGTCTCTTGTGAAGATTTAGCAGCGTCAATCAGGCGAGCCTGCAGGCCCTGAAGGTATGACTTCTGTGACTCAACAACGGCAGCCATGTCTTTCTCAGCTGACAGTGCTTTGGCTTGCTCCATAGCACCTTCAACCAGCTCTTTCACCAGAGCAGTTTGCTGCTCAACCAAGGCTTCAACAGTGGCCTTGTTGATTTCGAACAGTTCTGTCATTGGCTTCATTGCAGTTTCGTATGACTTCACGTCAAACGCTTGCTTCATGTTGTTCTGCATGTCTTCGATCATTTTTGCGTACATGGAATCTCTCCTAGTTCATCAAACAAAATTGTGCGGCGCACAAGGTTTAGAGAAAAGATACCATGTTGCAGTGCAACGTCAACACTTTTTTGTGCATTGCACCAAAAAGAATCCTCAGTCTTTAGTCGGGGTCATTTTGCCTAACATGGATTTGGACATGGACTCCCAAAGTTTCATGTTGTCTTCGGTCATTTTCTGCAGCATCCCAATCGGTGTGGAGCCGATCACAGTCCGCATTTGATCTTGCATGGACTCTTGCTGATTGAGAAAGAAGGAAATCGATTGCTCCAAGAAATGCGCCATATTGTTTTGCATGCCCGATCCATAGAACCGGATTAAGTGCTGCAATACTTCGTTGGTGAGTACATGCTCACCGGCGTCATTCTCTTGTTCCAGGATAATTTGCAGTAAGATCGAGCGAGTCAGATCATCACCGGTTTTCGAGTCCAGGACACGGAACCGCTCGTGGCCAAGCACCAGATCGCGCACGTTATCAATAGTGACGTAGCAACTCTGAGAGGTGTCATACAAACGGCGATTGGGGTATTTTTTCAGAGTTCGCATGTAACTGGCCTGTTTTCTTGAATTATTATGACGAACTCTAACCATAAATGCGGCTTTGCGCAAAAGGATTAAGGGGCGGTGCGTGCAGGGATTCCAAAGCGTCAACCGGGACGATCAGGAATGGATCAGGGTCTGGTTACAACGCCTGTCACACGAAGCTGAGCTGGCGAAGTTTTTTGAGCCTGCTGGTTTGTCGGGCATGTCGGAACTCGGCCAGATACTTTCAACACTGTCGATTGAAGACCCAGATCGCTTCAATCGATTCTCCACCGAGGTCATGCCCGAGGTCCTGCGCGTCCTGTGTGCTACAGATCGCGATGAGGGGGCCTGGGAGGCACTGTATGATGCAGTCCTTCTAAAGTTTCCCGAAATGGCGGCAATGGATCGAGGCCAGATCCTTTGGCTGTTGCGCCAACTGAGCGAGACCGATGCACTCAACCACAAGTTGAAGAGAACGCTTCAATCAGGTGAGATTGATGTCGCTAAGGGGTTGGACAACTGGCGCACTGATGTCCAAAACGGTTCGATTCTCCCGGATACCTTAAGGCCTGATGCCTTCCAACTGGGCGAGAATTTGGCAGCGACTGCTGGCGATGTGGTGTTCGAGAATCAGCTTTTCCAGTTGATCCAATACCACCCACGTACTCCAGAAGTGCATGCCAACCCGATGCTGCTCATCCCGGCGTATGTGAATCGTTTTTACATTCTCGATCTATGTGATGAACACTCCATGGTGCGTTGGCTTCTCGACCAGGGCCATACCGTGTTTTTGATCAGTTGGGTCAATCCCACAGCACTGTTGGCCAACTATGAGATGACGCAGTATGTACTCGACGGAGCGCTGACCGCGGTCGATCAAATCGAGCGGATGGCGCCCGGGGCCAAGATCCAACTGATGGGCTACTGTGCAGGTGGCGTGATTGCGAGCGTTCTTGCTGCTTGGATGGCAGCGCGCGGTGACCATCGCATCGTCTCCCTGACGTTGCTCACCACCTTGCTTGATTACACCCATGCCGGGCCGCTTGGTCAGTTGGTGTCTGGTGAGCGGATTGAAGCCTTGAGGAAGCCACTGACCGACTTGGGTTATTTGCCTGCTGAACTGATGCTACGCACCTTCGCAAGCCTGAGACCACACGATCTTCTATTCGGTCGCATGCTGAATTCGTATGTCTTCGGCGAGCGCGCCAAGCCATTTCCATTGCTTCACTGGCTCGGGGATGGAACCCGCACTCCCGCTGGCTTGGTGCTGTGGACACTTGAACAGTTGTATCTTCAGAACCGGCTTGTCAGCGATGAACCGTTACGCCTCGCTGGACAAGAAATCAGGCTCAGTCAGATCGAGATTCCGGTCTTCATCATGGCTGCAGAGAATGATGACATCTCACCCTGGCAGGGTGTGGTGGGGGTGAGTGACTTATTCTCCGGTCCAGTGACGCTTGTGCTGGGAAAGGGTGGCCATAATTCCGGGGTGATCAACCCGCCCGATCATGCGCGGCATGACCATTTGCAACTTGATCCGACTGTCCCGTTAGATCTCACGCGGGCGAAACCTGTTGCGGGCAGTTGGTGGCTTCCATGGGGTGTGTTTTTGGCTGAGTCACAAGGCGTTCTGCAGTCACCGATTGAACCGGGAGGCGGGATCCGCCCGGTTATTGAAGCAGCGCCGGGTCGCTACGTCAGGCAAGCATAAAAAAGGGCCCAACTGGGGCCCTTTCATTGAGACCTCAGTTGGTCTTACTTCATGGTGGGCATGGAAAATTCTGGCCCCGCACGAAGCCCGGTTGGCCAGCGAGCCGTGATGGTTTTCATGCGGGTGTAAAACCGCACACCATCCGGGCCGTGCATGTGCAGCGGTCCAAACAGGCTACGCTTCCAACCACCGAAGCTGTGGAATGCCATTGGCACAGGAATGGGGACATTGACACCCACCATGCCGACCTGCACGTTTTCTGTAAATTGCCGTGCCGTGTCGCCGTCGCGTGTAAAGATCGCTGTGCCGTTTCCGTACTCGTGTGCGTTGATCAATTCGAGTGCTTCATCGTAGCTGTCGACGCGAACCACGGACAACACAGGCCCGAAGATTTCTTCGTCATAGATACGCATACCTGGCTTCACATGATCAAACAGGGTTGGGCCGACAAAATAGCCATTTTCTGCGCCTTGCACAGTGAATCCCCGACCATCAACNACCAGTGTGGCCCCTTCATTGATGCCCTGATCGATGTATCCGAGCACCTTGTCGGCGTGTTCGCGTGTGACCAAGGGGCCCATATGGGGCTCAGACTGACCCCCTAATCCAGGTCCAACTCGCATCCCGCCGATCTCTGTTTTGAGGTCAGCAATCAACTTGTCAGCCACTGCGTCACCAACACAAACCGCCACAGAAATGGCCATGCAACGCTCGCCGGCAGAACCGTAAGCAGCACCCATGAGTGAATTCACCACCTGAGCGGGGTCGGCATCAGGCATCACCACCATGTGGTTTTTCGCACCACCGAGCGCTTGCACGCGCTTGCCATGCGCGCTGGCTGTCGAGTAGATGTATTCAGCGATCGGTGTCGATCCAACAAAGCTCACGGCCTGAATGCGTGGATCAGTCAACAGCACATCGACCGACTCTTTGTCGCCATTGACGATATTGAACACACCATCAGGAAGCCCGGCTTCTTTTAGCAGCTCTGCCAACCGATAGGTGGTCGATGGATCTTTCTCAGACGGTTTCATGACAAATGTGTTGCCGCAAGCAATGGCTACCGGGAACATCCACATGGGGACCATNGCCGGGAAATTGAATGGGCTAATGCCGGCGCAGACGCCCATTGGCATCATCAGACTGTAACTGTCCACTTCACGGCCCACGTTGAGACTGTGATCACCCTTGAGCAAGTGTGGTATCCCACAGGCGAATTCGACCACCTCCAATCCACGTGTCAGTTCACCTTTTGCGTCAGAGAAGACCTTGCCGTGCTCTGAGGTGATCAGTGTGGCTAATTCATCAGCGTGCTGTTCAATGAGTGTTTTGAATTTAAACAGAATCCGTGCCCGATTCAGTGGCGTGACCTGTTTCCAACTTGCAAATGCCTCTTCGGCATTGGCAATCGCGGCGCGAGTCTCGTCTGCTGAAGACAGTGCGACCTGCAAACGCGCCTCACCACTGGCNGGGTTGAAGACCGTTGCGGTGCGGCCTGATGTTGAGGCGACAGCTTGGCCGCCAATGAAATTACCAAGTGTTGTCATGTGCTCTCTCCTAGATTGCTGCGCACATTAAATATGTTCATTAATGATGTCTCAACAACAGATAATGCGTTTATGATGCATCAATTATGATGTATCAAAGAGAAAGTGTATGCGATTGAACTGGGAAGAAGCGCGTTACTTTTTAGCCGTTGCGCGCTCAGGTCAGCTCAAGCGCGCGGCAGCGCAATTGGGTATTTCAACCATCACCTTGTCTCGTCACTTGGCGCATTTGCAGAGCCAAATTGCCGCTCCCCTGTTTCATCGGCATCCGAAGGGGTTGCGACTGACCGATGAAGGCAGCCGGCTACTTGTTCATGTCGAGCGAATCGAGGCCGAGTTCGAAGAGGCCAGTGATACCGTATTTGGGTCACAGGGTCAGGGTGTCTCTGGGACCGTTCGCATTGCAGCCCCAGAGGGGTTCGCGTTGGCTGTGTTGGTGCCTAACCTGAAGTATTTATATGCCATCGCACCCGATCTTCGCATTGAGGTTGTCCCTCAAATACCGGGTTTTTCGTTGTCCCGTCGTGAAGCCGATGTCGCGGTCATGGTGGGCCGTCCCACTGATCGCCATCTGCTCTGCGAAAGCCTCGGTCTTTACCAATTGGGCGTGTATGCCAGTCTCGAGTATTTAACAGTGCACGGTCGCCCTGAGACCGTCGAGGACCTTGATCAGCATGTATTGATTGGCTATGTCGAGGATTTGCTCTACAGCCAGAGTGTGAATCTCGCGACCTCAGTGTGGTCGAACTGGCAATCGCAGTTCAGCGTGTACTCACCAATCGGTCAGGTCAACGCAGTGCGCTCTGGTTTGGGCATTGGTGTGTTGCANGAGTTTTTGATCACACCACAGGATGAGTTGGTNCAACTGTTACCGGAGGTACAACTTGAGCGGGAGTTTTATTTGGTCACACATCAAAACCTGCAACGCATTCCGCGCGTGCGCGCCGTGATGCGTTTTTTAAAAACGTTGACTGATTTTGCACCAGAGGGAGTACTCGGAGTCTCGGGTGGTCGTTTTGGCAAACTCCAGAGATCGACAGATTAAATTGCGATGTGGGGAGGCGGATCAAGTGGCGTCATGGTGGATGGATTGCGGCTGATCTCTCANTCGTNTTGTTTCGGCGATTCAATACGAGCAAATGTTTCTGGCGAACATGTCGCCCGACAAACAGTATCGCCGCTGGAAGANCTCGAGAAGCGTGAAGGCTTTGATACATAGTGCGATGCGAGTTTGGTACGATGTGCGCCCTTTGATGTAGACGTGAGTGAGCGTCGTTGCCGGCTTCGGCTGTGGCAGACAGCATGCTGATGTGATCGGGCAATGCATCGAGGCTTGAAGTTCACTTTATTTTTTTGCACAAACTTTGTGTAAAACGGAAAACGAGACACATGGCAAACGCCGACTTTCAAAACGAAATCAAAAACCGCCGCACCTTTGCGATTATCTCTCACCCGGACGCGGGTAAGACCACAATGACCGAGAAGCTGTTGCTCTGGGGTAACGCGATTACNGTGGCCGGTACGGTNAAGGCGCGGAAGGCCGCACGTCATGCTACTTCGGATTGGATGCAGATGGAGCAGGAGCGGGGAATCTCGGTGACCACCTCCGTGATGCAGTTTCCGTATCAAGGACGTGTCGTGAACCTGTTGGACACCCCAGGTCATGAGGACTTTTCTGAAGACACCTACCGCACATTGACCGCNGTTGACTCGGCGTTGATGGTTCTTGACGGTGCCAAAGGTGTCGAGGCGCGAACCATCAAACTGATGCAAGTCTGTCGTCTGAGAACCACGCCGATCATCACGTTTGTGAACAAGCTCGACCGTGACATCCGGGATCCGATTGAATTGATGGACGAGGTTGAGGATGTTCTAAAGATCCAGGCGACGCCAGTCACCTGGCCGATCGGAATGGGCCCACACTTCAAAGGGGTGTATCACCTCCGTACGGATACGATTCATCTTTACGTGCGTGGTCAAGGCGACAGAATTCCTGAAGACAAACGCATNCAGGGGCTCGACTCAGANGAGGCGCGTGCGCTGTTGGCCGAGGAGTGGCAGGACTTCCGAGATCAGGTGGAGCTTGTNCGTGAGGCNACNCCAGCCTTTGAAGTGGATCGGTTTTTGGCAGGTGAATTGACGCCGGTATTCTTTGGCACAGCCATGGGTAATTTTGGTGTCCGTGAAATGCTCGATGACTTCGTCACCTATGCACCNACCCCAATGGCACGTGAATCGGAGTCACGTGTGGTGGATCCGGCAGAAGATGCATTCTCAGGCTTCGTGTTTAAAATCCAAGCCAACATGGATCCAAAGCATCGAGATCGCATCGCATTTTTGCGCGTGTGCTCTGGGCGCTACCAAAAGGGCATGAAGATCCGGCACACGCGGATTGGTAAAGATGTTCGGATCTCTGATGCGGTGACTTTCTTGGCGGGAGATCGGTCGGCCGCCGAAGAAGCCTATCCAGGGGATATTTTGGGACTGCATAACCACGGCACGATCCAGATTGGTGACACCTTCTCAGAAGGTGAGCATCTGCAGTTCACAGGGATTCCACATTTTGCGCCCGAGCTGTTTCGTCGAGTCCGCTTGAAAGACCCGCTGAAAACCAAACAGCTGCAAAAGGGGTTGACGCAGTTGTCCGAAGAGGGCGCAACCCAGGTCTTCATGCCCCACAAGAATAACGATCTGATTGTGGGTGCAGTCGGAACATTGCAGTTTGATGTCGTCGCTTTTCGTTTGCTTGACGAGTACAAGGCCGAAGCAATCTATGATCAGGTGAGCGTTTACACTGCCCGCTGGATCCGCTGTGCGGATCCGAAGATGTTGGCCGATTTTAAGAAAAAGGCCTATGAACACCTTGCTGATGACGGCGGTGGTTACCTCACTTATTTGGCACCCTCCCGTGCCAACTTGCAGTTGATGACTGAGCGTTGGCCGGATGTGGAGTTTATGGAAACACGTGAGCACTGAGCATTGGGTCGATACCAATGTTCACCTTGAGCGTCTGTTACCGTCCGCTGATGCGGTAGTGCATCGCGCACGGCAAGCATGCGTTGCCTTGATTGCAACCGGTACTCATCCTGCGCAGTGGAATTGGTTGGCAACGATCGATGGGGTTGGGAAGGCCTACGGGCTGCATCCCGAAGCGATCCCGGCCGATGCCGATTGGCAGGCACAGTTGCAATCACTGTTGATGGCAGACCCAAACGCAGCCATAGGCGAGGTGGGCCTGGATTGGCGTCCGATATTTGCTGATCGCAGCGTGCAGATCGCGTGTTTGCGCGACCAGCTCGCGCTTGCCATTGAGTTGAATCGTGCGGTCATCTTGCATGTGGTGAAGGCCCATGAAGCGATGCTGGCCATTCTCAAAGACTACCCAGGACTGCGTTTTACGGTCCATGCATTTACCGGATCGCAAGACATTGCCGAGCAGTATCTGGCCTTGGGTGGGTATCTCTCAGCCGGCGGATTGCTGACCCGAAAACCGCCTCCGCGCGTTTTGGCCGTGTTTGCCACCATGCCGCTGGATCGGGTGTTACTCGAATCCGACGCACCCGATTTGCCGATCGCAGGGCACGCTCAGTGATCCAACGCATCTCCCAGTGATTGCAGAGGTTTTGGCGTCGTGCCGCGGAATCAGTTTGGCGACTCTGGCGACACAGTTGCAGCAGAATGCACAGGCACTGTTCGGGACCGGTTGCGTTCAATCAAGCTGAGTACGGAAGGCACCACCATCAACACCAATACCGTGCCATAGGCCAGGCCAAAGACAATGGTGGTGGCCATTGGAATCAAGAATTGGGCCTGTGGTGAGGTTTCAAACAAAATCGGTGTCAAGCCACCAATGGTGGTCAATGAGGTCACCAAAACGGCCCGGAAACGTAAACAACTGGATTTGACGATGGCTTCGATGTGATCTTCGCCGGCATCAATGAGTCGTTTGTATGTGTCCACCAACACAATCGAGTCGTTGATCACAATGCCTGACAAACCAAAAAAGCCAAACAATGACAACACAGTTAAATCAAGCCCCATCGCCCAATGTCCACCAATGGCACCGGTCAGACCCAGCGGCACGGCAATCAGAACAGCGAAGGGCCAGGAGTAGCTTGAAAAGACCCATGCCAAAATGATGTAAATCATCAGTAAGGCGACCACAACGCCGGTACGCATGTCGGCAAAGGTCTCTTCACGATCCTGCGCGCGGCCCTGTATTGTCGATTTTAACCCGTATTTTGCGGTCACCTCAGGCAAGATGCTCGCGCGCACATTGGTGAGAATTTCGGCAGCGTTGGCGGTCAGGTTGTTGACGTCGGCGCTGATCACGATGCTCATCTGGCCGTCAGTGCGTCGCAACTCATCCAACCCCCGCCGTGAGTCAAAGGTGGCGACCACAGGCAACGGCACCACCTGCCCAGTGGGCGTAATGATCGGCAGTGAGTCGAGAGTCGATAGGCGGTTACGTTCGGATTCGCTTAACGACAAGAGCACATCCACCTCAATCCCATCTTCATAGAAGGTCTGTAGTGTACGTCCCTCAAACGCCCCTCGAAGCTGGCGCGCCAGATCCTGAGTGCTGAGGTTCAGTTGCCGTCCCTGTGGGGTTAATTTCACGACCAACTGCTCGGCGCCAAAAGGCAGGTCGTCGTCGATGTTTGAGACCCCAGGATAACGGCGTAAGGCATCTTGAAGCGTCAGTGAGGCGGCTTTTAAGGTGTCTGCATTGCCGCCGGTCAATTTGATTTCAATGGGCTTGGAGGGCGGGCCACCTGAGGCTTGTCGTATTGAAAATTTCTCGATGCCTGCAGGTAATTGCACGCGATCTCGCCACGCATCGATCACCACATCGTTCGGTGGTCCGTCCAGTTCTCCGGTGAGTATCACCTTGAGCGTACCGTACTGGTCACCGGTACCGCCTCGAACGCCAGGTGCTGAGAGCTGCCGATGCAATTTCACTGTATGCCGGATCACGGTGCCACCGAATTCGGTATTGACCGCCTCAGCGGTGTTTTGCAAATGCGCCAAAAATGCATCGACTTCGTCTTGGGTGGTGCCGGTAGTAAATTGCGCGCCGGCCCAGAGTGTGGTGCCATCAATCGATGGGAAAAAAGTGAATTTCACTCGACCACCAGATAACAACCCGATACTCAAAATGAACAGTGTCAGGGCTGTGATGAGTGTCAGTGCCGGGGCTTTTAGTATGGCTGTAACAAAGGGCTTGAAGACTTCGTCACGGAATCGTTGGAACCCCCGGTCAAGCCGCTGACGGATTTTACCCTCTTCATGTCGGTGGCCGCGTGACAAGCTTTGTTGTAAGTGGCCAGGCAGGATCAAAAAGCATTCGATCAGGGAGGCAACAATCACGCAGATCACAATGATGGGAATATCGCGCAAGATCGAGCCGATGACCCCGCCGACGATCAATAGTGGTGAAAATGCGGCGATGGTGGTGAGACTTGATGACACCACGGGTGCAAACATCCGTTGCGAGCCATGCAAGGCGGAATTGATCGGTGTTTGTCCGGATTGATACAGCGACAAGGTGTCTTCACCCACAACAATCGCATCATCTACGATCACACCCAAGGCCATGATCATGCCAAACAAGCTGATCATATTGATGGTGCCGCCAATCATCCACAAAATCGCCAGAGTGGCGAGAAATGACACAGGGATGCCGACGGTCACCCAGAACGCGACCCGAGAGTTCAAAAACAAATACAAAATAATGATGACCAGCAGTAACCCACTGAGGCCATTTTTCAGCAGCAAGTTGATCCGGTCAGCAAGATACTGCCAACGTTCATTTAGGATGATCAGCTCGGTCCCCGCTGGCAGATTAGGGCGCGCTCGCTCAATCCATTGGTTGGTGATCTCCGCCATGGTCAAGGTCGAATCGGTCTCTGTCCGCTGTGGGATGATCTCCACGGCGGGTTGCCCGTTGTAAGAGAGATAGGGCGCTTTGGGGTCCACTTGGTCGCGGATGACGGCCAGATCGCCCAGTCGGATCCCAGTGGGTGAGCCGTCCAGCCGAATGCGCGTGTCGGCAATCTGGGTTTGCGTGCGTCCTTGTTCGAGACTTCGCAGTTGACGTTCACCATCGTCACGTCCGGCTGTGCCAGCAGGCAGGTCTCTTGCTTCGGTCAGGATACGGTCGGCCAGTGTGTCGAGTGTCAACCCGAGGGATGCCAATACCTCCGCGCTGGTTTCGATTTGCATCTCACGAGTTGGCAAACCACGGAAATCCACTTTACGGATGCCGGCATCGAGCAGTTCCTGCTCCACTTGCAGGGCCAGCTTTTGTAATTCAAAGGGCGTCAGGGGGCCGGTGATGAGAAGATTCGAGATATCTTCATATCGGGTCAGTGACGTGATGATTGGCTCTTCGGCGCCCTCGGGTAAGGTGAGGTTCTGGTTGATGCGTTGGCTGATGTCGTCGAGGGCTTGTGACAGATTGGCCCCATCGCCCAGTTCGACCCGAAAACTTGCTGCGCCAAACTGGCTGGTGGCATCGATCGAATCAATGACGGCAAGTTCCTCGATGGCGTTTTCGATAGGGACAGTGAGGCCTTCTTGTACGTCTTCCGCGGTTGCCCCAGGCCAAGCAACCGACACTGTGATCACATCCAATTCAAAACTGGGGAAGAATTGTGTGCGAAGTCGGTCGACACCCAACAGCCCGGCGAGAATCATCAGCACCATCAGGAGATTAGCGGCTACCTTGTGTCGCGCGAACAGATGCACGAAACCAATCATTCGATAACCTCAACCTGAAGACCGGTCACCGCTGCGGGCAGACGCGAGATCAAAATCTGATCTCCAGACTGTAAGTCGGGGGAGCGAACCAAAACCTGTGTTTTGTTCTCACCCGGTCTACGACCCAGCCGCTCCACAGTCAACGCCTCGAGGCGATTGTCACTGCGGATGCGATACACAAGGTCACCACCGTACAACGCGTCGGTTGGTAACACGGCCACTCTGTCTTCAGCGGGCAATTCAATCGATACGCTCAGGACGGTTCCTGTTGGGGGCAGTGGGTCGATGCTAGTGAAAAACACATCCAGAGAGCCTGTATTGTCGCGGACCGCACCGGCCACACGGCTTAAAAGCAAGCGGTGTCCCTGGCTGCTATTGGCGCTGACAGGGGTTCCTGTGACAACAGACTGTGCGAGTACGCTACCGGTCGCAGCAGGCACCTGAATGCGAATTTCCCGACCCGAATCTGGCGCAAAGGTGAGCAAATTCTGATTTGCCTGCACGCGATCACCTGCTACCACATGCACCTTGACCACCTGTCCATCCGTGGGTGCTACGACCTGTGTGGATGCCAAATCGAATTCGGCAGCACGCACTTCGGCACTGAAGCGCTGCACGCTAGTCTGTAATTGCGCTCGCTTGGAATCGACTGTGGCAAGTGCCAGTTCACGTCGATTGATTTGAAGTTTCTGCGTCACCAGTGCTTGCTGGGCATCATCGAGATTCTGTGTGCTGGCGAGATTGCGTTTACGCAGGTCTCGAATCCGTTCCAGATTCTGCGTTTTCAATTGCAGTGTCTGCTGATCCAAGCGCAATGCCTCACGATCTTTCAGTTCGGTGACGTTGAGGGTTGCGAGGTTGGCTTGTGCATCTGCAAGACTGGCTTTGGCTTGAGAAAGTTTGATTTCGGCATCAATCGCACCCAGGGTCGCGAGCAATTCATTTTCGCGTACACGCGAGCCTTCACGGACTAACAAGGATTCGACGTCAGTCGCTAAGCGTGCTTTTAGAATCTGAGTGTCGGGGTTTTCGACACTGGCGAAGCCATTGAATACCGGATGTAAGGTTTGGAGTTCGACTCTCTGGACGCTGACACGCCACGCTGCGGTTGTTGCTTCGCGGACCTCTGCCACAGGCTTGGTTTGGGTCAGCGCAAAGAAGCCGCCGATCCCGAGCGCAAAAATGCCCAGGCCAATGGCAAAGGATTTAAGTCGAGATGCTGTCATGAGGAACCTTGAATGGATGCGTCTTGCTAGACTACACCGGAGTCCTCATGTGCACTAGCGTGTCACTGGCCGATTGCGACCTGCGTGGCATTTGCATCGGGAGATTCGTTCTGAATCTTGACGTAGATCTCTTCGCGATGGATATCCACTGATTTGGGTGCGTTGATTCCAAGGCGTACGTGATTGCCAAAAAGGCCAAGGATCGTGACAGTTACGTCATTGCCGATCATCACCTTCTCTCCGATCTTACGGGTTAGTACAAGCATGATTCACCCCTTTTTGAGTCTGTCCGTAGTCATTTGTCCAACTTGTGTCCAGAACATTGGAGTGATTTTTTGGGTCCGTCAAGTTTTTTTTGCACCGAGTGACTGAACAAATGGCAAATAAAACCCGCAATTTCTCAAGGGGTTGGTNCGTGTTCGGGTCTTCTTGATAAACTCGGAAAAAAGTTAGACAAATCGAGAGGGTTTGCTGTGGTGCACACAGGCGCGATGTACAAATGTGTTGTCTATATTCCCACTGCAGCCAAGGAGGCTGTAAAAGAGGCGCTGTTTGCCGCGGGAGCGGGAAGCCAAGGGGCGTATCTGCGCTGTGCTTGGGAGTGTCCTGGCGTGGGCCAATTTATGCCNGTCGCCGGGGCAACGCCGGCTATTGGGGAGCTNGATCAACTTGAGCGAGTCGAAGAATGGCGAGTTGAGGTGTTGCTGTCTGGAGCAGTGTGGCCTCAAGTGAAAGCGGCATTACTTGCGACGCACCCCTACGAGTCGCCAGCCTATGAACTGATCGAGTTGGCCGCCAGTGGCGCGAGTGATTAAACCCGCGCTGAGATTGGTGTTTCGTCCCGATCGATGGTGTGCAGTCTAAACGTACCCTGTTCGAGATCGGTTTGCAGGCACTTCAGTGTGTCGCGCACTGTATGGAAGGCCAATTCATCCCAAGGGATTTCATCCATTGAGAACAGACGGGTTTCCAGGCTCTCGGGCCCCGAGGCATAGTGGCCATTGTTCAGATGGGCGAGATACAGCATGTAGACCTGGCTGATGGTCGGAATCGAGGTCACCACATACAAACGATCCAGATCCGGTGTCGCACCTGCTTCTTCCCAGGTCTCGCGGAGCGCCGCTTGCGCCACAGTCTCGCCGTTTTCCATAAACCCGGCCGGCAAGGTCCACAGTCCGTGCCGTGGCTCGATTGCGCGACGACACAGCAGTACCTGCTGATCTTGCAGTACCACGCAGCCGGCGATGATCTTTGGATTCTGATAATGGATGGTCCCGCAGCCCTCGCAGAGATCGCGGGGTCGATTGTCTCCTTCCGGCACCCGACGGGTAGTGACCGCTCCGCAGTTTGAGCAAAAGTTCATGGGATCCTCCAATTTTTTCCTATACTACTGAAATGCACGTGACGAAACAGCGAATCATTGATGGACTGAGCCGGCGCCCAGCGATTCGTTTGCGCGATCGAGGGACGGGTGATGCCTCAGTCGCGCTGCTGATTTCTGATTGCCAAGCACCCAGCATCACCCTCTGTGTCAAAGCGGCACACCTCAGAACGCATGCTGGCGAAGTGTCGCTGCCAGGTGGAAAACAGGAAGCATGTGATCGTGACAGTCTCGATGCAGCCTGCCGTGAACTTTACGAGGAGACCAGTGTTCAGGTGGCTCGGACACAGTGCTTGGGCGCATTGGATCAGATACATAGCCTGCATCAGTTACGAGTTACTCCTTGGGTGCTGTGGTCCGATGCGCCGGTCGAGGCGGTTTCTTGCGAGGTGGAAATTGCCCGCGTATTCCAGTGTCCTCTTGAGCGTTTAATGGAGCTGCCAGTGTCATTTGACACCAGTCGACACCGCGACAAGGCGGGCCTGTGGATGCCCCGTTGGGAGTATGATGGTGAGGTGGTTTGGGGATTGACGGCGCTGATTCTGGCCAATTTCTTGGATTACGGTTTGGCTAATCCGGTTGCGTTTCCGGATCATCCAAACGCCACGCCTTGATTGAGCGGATACGGTTGTCTTGGATTGCCAGTACCTCAAGGCGATAGTTGCCATAGGCGATCCCTAAACTCGTCTCGGGGATAAACTCCAACATTTCAATCACCCAGCCGCTCAGGGTGCGTGGCCCGTCTGTTGGCAACTCCCATTGCAGCGCCCGATTGAGATCGCGCACCGTTGCGGAGCCATCAATAATCACAGTGCCATCAGCCTGTGGGTGCACATCCGGCGATGTTTCCTGGATGTGGTCGGTCGTGAATTCACCAACGATCTCCTCCAAGATGTCATCGATCGTCACCAGTCCCTGAATTTCGCCATATTCATCCACCACCATGGCCATCCGCTCTTTTTCTTTTTGGAAATTGTAGAGTTGCGTATGCAGTGGCGCGCTCAAGGGCACGAAGTAAGCGTCTTCGCACAGATCCAGCAGTCGTTGCTTGAAGCCCTCTTCGCTCTGACTCAACAGCGGATCGTCAAGCAATTTCAGTGCAGTCCGAGCATGCAACACGCCAGTCAATTGCTCGATATCTTCGTGAAAAACGGGCAGTCGCGTGTGCTGACTGGAGCGCAATTGATCAATCAGATCCTCCACTTCGTCGTGTAGGTCCAGGCCGACGATTTCTCCGCGAGGCACCATGATCTCATCCACCTGAACTCGCTCGAGATCCAAAATCGACAGCAGCATGCCGTGACGTCGCGCAGGGATCCGGTGACCGCTTTGCATCATCAAGGTTCTAAGCTCTTCTTTTGTCAGTCGATCCCGCGTCGAGGTCTCAGCGTTGATCCCCAGTAGCCGCAACAAGCCGTTGGACAGCAAATTGGTGATCCAGACCAAGGGGTAGACCAGTTTCAGTAGTGGGGTCAGGATCAAACTGGCCGGCCCGGCAATTTTTTCTGGATGCAGCGCGGCGAATGTTTTTGGCGTGACCTCGGCAAAGATCAAAATCACCAGAGTCAAGGCTCCCGTGGCAATGGCGACTCCAGCATCACCGAAGAGTCGGACAGCCAAGACGGTGGCTATGGCAGACGCCAAGATGTTGACGAAATTGTTGCCGATCAGGATGAGGCCGATCAGCCGATCGGGTCGATCTAACAATGCAAGAATGCGTCGTGCTGGTTTTGCGCCTTCCTCGGCTTGGTGCTGCAGTCGCACCCGATTGATAGACATCAAGCCGGTTTCCGAGCTCGAAAAGAAGCCCGACAGTAAAATCAGACCGACGAGGATGAAGCCAAGCGCTTCGTTTGAGATCTCACTCAAAAGACAAACCTATCACAGTAGAAACTCTACGATGGCCTTGCTGCCGAGATAGCCCAAACACAGCAAAACAGCTGCCCAGACCGCCGTTTTGCGCATTGTGCGGGTGACGCCGCCGTCACGGTAGTGTTGCCAGAGTGCGAGCGTCATACCGATCCACGCAAGGACTGAGAGCGTGGTTTTGTGGGCCAGGTGTTGGCCCCAGAAATCGTCCACATAGACAATGCCGGTCAGGAGCGCCACGGTGAGTGTGACCCAGGCTGCCTGCACGGTTCGTAAAAACAAATGTTCCATGGCATCGAGTGGCGGTAGGAGCGCAACCCACGGGCCGAGAGGGCGCTCTTTCAGTTTGCTGTGATGCCAAGTCACAAAAAACGACAGAGTTCCGGCAAAAGCGACCGATCCGTACGCAACGATTGAAGTGAGGATGTGCACTGCTGTTTCGACATTCAACGGGCCGAGTGTGTCTTCGCCCGGTCGAATTGACGCCAATACCGTGAATAAACCGGTCAGTGGCGCGACACCGATCAAGAGGACGTTGACCGGTTGATGCAGGCTTGTACCTATTACAATCAAAAGCAAAAGCGCACCCAGCAAGCTGCCCATTAATCCGGTGGTCGGACGGCCGCCATTGGCCTCGAATCCGAGAACTAAGACGCTGAGAGTGAGCAGAAACCCAGCGCAAGCTAATCCCCACGCCCACGGATCGCGTATTTGGCCCTGTTGAAACATCTGAAACTGTCGAACACCTGAGGCGAACAACACAGAGGTTGCAAGCAACCCCGGTAACATTAATGACATCATCGAACTCTGAGTCTATTTTTCGTTATCATAGAGCGTTCGAACGCGAGTCAAAAGAGATCCCATGTTTAATTCACTCAGTGAGCGACTATCGAAAACCCTACAGTCTATGGGCAAAAAAGCCCGCCTGACTGAGGATAACATCGCCGACACCTTAAAAGAGGTACGGAAAGCATTATTGGAAGCCGATGTGGCTTTGCCAGTGGTGAAGCAATTTGTTTCCCAGGTCCGAACTCGGGCGCTCGGCAGAGAAGTGCGCGCCAGTCTGACCCCGGGTCAGCAGTTTCTAAAAGTGGTGCAAAGCGAGCTGGAATCGGCCTTGGGCGGTCCATCTGAGTCGCTGAACCTGGCGGCTAGGCCACCGGCCGTGGTGTTACTTGCCGGCTTGCAAGGTGCTGGTAAAACCACAACCGCGGCGAAGCTTGCGAAATTCCTGACGACCCGCGAGAAAAAACGCGTCTTGATGGTGAGTGTCGATGTGTACCGACCCGCCGCGATGGAGCAGTTGGCGACACTGGGTGCGCAGATTGAAGTGGAGGTGTATCCAAGCACTGCGGATCAATCGCCTCAAGAACTTGCGCGTCAAGCCAAAGACAAAGCCGAGCGCGGCGGGTATGACGTGCTTTTAGTGGACACCGCTGGCCGACTGGGTATCGACGAGGCAATGATGGCGGAGATCGCCGGACTCCACAGCGCCCTTGATCCGATCGAAACCTTGTTTGTGGTGGATGCAATGACCGGCCAGGACGCTGCCAATACCGCCAAGGCCTTCGCGGACGTGTTGCCATTGACCGGGGTGATTTTGACCAAAGCGGACGGTGATGCGCGTGGCGGTGCCGCACTGTCTGTGAAAACGGTCACTGGTCAGCCGATCAAATTCATGGGTATTGGTGAGACGGTGGATGGCCTTGAGGCATTCCACCCAGATCGTCTGGCATCGCGAATCTTGGGTATGGGCGACCTGATGGGCCTGATCGAAGAGGCCGAGCAAAAGCTGGATCGCGACAAGGCCGAGCGCGTTGCCAAGAAAGTGATGAAAGGAAAAGGATTCGATCTNGAGGATTTTCGNGACCAGCTAACGCAGATGCGCAATATGGGCGGGATGAAAGCGATGCTCGAGAAACTTCCGGGGATGGGACATCTCGGTGCGCAAATGCAGTCCAGTGTGGATGAGAAGCAATTCATGCGAATGGAGGCGGTCATCAATTCAATGACACCGGGTGAGCGTCGTGATCCAGAGGTCATCAACGGGTCACGGAAGCAGCGAATCGCCAATGGCTCTGGGACCGATGTGCAAGAAGTGAATAAGGTGATCAAGCAGCACAAGCAAATGGCCAAAATGATGAAAAAGGTCGGTAAGAAAGGCGGGATGCAGAACATGATGCGAGGCATCTCTGGGATGATGCCGCCAGGCGGTATGCCAAGGTTGTAAGTTTGGGGCAAAGTCATTATTATTGCGCGCCTTTGATTTTATAGGCTCGAAAGAGCAAGACACAGGATTGGAAGAACATGGTAACGATTCGTCTCTCACGTGGCGGTTCTAAAAAGCGTCCTTTCTATCACCTGACGGTGACAGACAGCCGCAATGCGCGCGACGGCCGCTTTATTGAGCGTGTTGGGTTCTTTAACCCATTGGCGCGTGGCGAAGCCGAGCGGTTGCGTGTGGATTTGGAGCGTGTGGACCATTGGTTGGGTCACGGCGCAACCACATCAGATCGCGTCAAGCGACTGCTCAAGGACGCCCGTCAGGCCGGTTAATGGCGGAACGGATCGTCGTGGGGCGGATTCGATCGCCCTATGGCATACAAGGCTGGATTTGGATGGAAACGTTCACTGAGAATCCAGCCTCGGTGTTTGAATGGACACCCTGGACTTTGACGCGCGCGGCAGACCCAGTAAGTGGGAGACCCGCGATTGCAGAGTTGAGCACCGAGCCTGAGGCGTGGAAATTACACAGCAAAGGGTACGCGGTGCGGCTGAAAGGCTATCCAGATCGGACAGCCGTTGAGGCCTTGGTGAATTGTCTTGTGGAAGTGGATGCGACCTATCTGCCGGCCCTCGACGACGAAACCTATTATTGGCGGGATCTTGAGGGATGCCGTGTGAACACCCTGATGGGTGTGGATTTAGGGACTGTGAAAACAGTGCTCGCGACCGGTGCCAACGACGTGTTGGTGGTACAGGGCGATACAGCGAGTCTGGATCAACGGGAGCGACTGGTGCCATTTATTGCGCAAACAGTCACCGAAGTGGATATCCACAATCGGACGCTCTGCGTGGATTGGGACCCGGAGTTTTAGATGAAGTGGGGTGTAGTCACCCTGTTTCCTGCGATGGTCGAGGATGCACTCAGCCATGGCGTGATTGGTCGCGGTTTGAGCGACCGTCGCTTGGAGTTGATCAGTTTCAACCCAAGGGAGCATGCCTGCGATGTGCACAAGACAGTGGACGACCGACCCTACGGTGGTGGTCCTGGGATGCTGATGAAAGTGGAAACACTGCGCGCATCCATCGCCGAAGCGCGGGCCGCATTGCCTAGCGCGCCTGTGGTGTACTTGAGCCCACAGGGTGAGCCACTAACGCAGTCGTTGGTGGCAGAGATTGCCAGCTGGCCTGAAGTGATTCTGGTCGCTGGACGGTATGAAGGGATCGATGAGCGAGTGATCACACTGGACATCGATCGAGAGATTTCACTGGGAGACTTTGTGCTCTCAGGGGGGGAGCCGGCAGCCATTGCATTGTTGGATGCAGTGGGGCGATTGGTTCCAGGAGTATTGGGTCACTCCGGCAGTGCCGAGGCAGACTCATTCAGTGATGGATTGTTGGATTGTCCACACTTTACTCGACCCGAAGAGATTGCGGGCCAGCGGGTACCGGATGTGTTGTTAAGCGGCCATCATGGACAGATTGCACGTTGGCGCCGGAAGCAGGCCTTGGGGCGGACGTGGTTGCGTCGGCCTGAGTTATTGGAGCGGCAAACGCTGTCTGATACAGACCGTGATTTGTTACAGGAATTTATTAGGGAGTCAAAGTCGTGAGCATGAATCCGATCATCGAAGCGATCAACCAAGAACAAATGAAGACAGAAATCCCTGCGTTCGCGCCCGGTGACACGGTTGTGATTCAGGTGAAGGTCAAGGAAGGTACGCGTGAGCGACTTCAGGCTTATGAAGGCGTCGTGATTGCGAAGTCCAATCGTGGTCTGCACTCGAGCTTTATCGTACGTAAAATTTCCCACGGTGTGGGCGTGGAGCGGACGTTCCAGTTGCATTCGCCGTTGATCGACTCGATCACTGTGAAGCGCCGGGGTGACGTGCGTAAAGCCAAGCTGTATCACTTGCGCGAGTTGTCAGGTAAAGCGGCACGTATCAAAGAGAAGCTCGATACCAAGTAACCGTCTTAGGTTGTATTGAAGGGCTTGATATCCGGCAGATTGTCTTGAGCGGTCTGTCAGAAGCAGCGGAAAGCCGGCGTTTTGGCGCCGGTTTTTTTATGCCTCTTGCGAGGGAAGGTCACACGGTTTCACTGCATCGATTCAGTCGCTCATTGGATGCCCGCGGCGAGAAAATAGCACAACCCTGCTCTGGGTTGTCCCTGCGTCGTGCTAGTCTTTTCGACCATGACAACACGATCCACACTGGATGAGTATCTCGACGCACTTTACCTAGAGCGCGGCTTGTCCGAGACCACGCTAAGCGCCTATCGAATCGATTTGATGGGCGCCGAGCAGTTTGCCTTAAATCTCGGTAAAACCATGGCTACTCTGTCTGAGGCGGATCTTAATGGCTGGGTTGGTGACCTATTTGCCAGCGGCCTCGCCACCACCTCTATTCAACGTAAGCTCTCAGCCTTACACGGCTTTTATAAGTACCTGGTTCGCATCCGCGTGCGGGAGGACGATCCGATGGCGCGGATTTCTCGGCCCGCAAAAGGCCGATTGTTACCGAAAACACTCAGCGAAAATGATGTCAGCCGGCTTCTCGACGCCCCAGATGTGGGCACACCGATTGGCTTGCGTGACCGTACCATGCTTGAGGTGCTTTACGCGTCTGGCTTAAGAGTGACGGAGCTTTGCCAACTGAGTCGGCACAATTTGGGAATGGAGCAAGGGGTGGTTCGGGTCATCGGCAAGGGGCAAAAGGAGCGGTTGGTGCCCTTAGGCGAGACGGCCAGGTATTGGCTTGAGCGGTATTTG